>Ga0105047_10001041_pt1 | contig 48984 bp, 43 predicted proteins | sample MAT04_FD_78384 | JGI IMG/M metagenome (GOLD analysis project Ga0105047, IMG submission 78384) | Freshwater microbial communities from Lake Fryxell liftoff mats and glacier meltwater in Antarctica - MAT-04 (megahit assembly) | ecosystem: Environmental > Aquatic > Freshwater > Ice > Liftoff...
ATCTCTTGCATTTATAGACAATAACTTACCTCTGGATAATATCGATTATTCTGGCTATAATCGAAAAAATGTAAAATGGTATGGAATTCCTTTTGGTGAAAAAGTAGAAGAATTTATTCATTTTAATTTTGACATACTGATTGTGTTGTGCAAAAAAATGTTACCCCATTATGAATATATCATAGGGCACTCAGAAGCAAGATTTATAATAGGTGCTGCAATACATAAAGCTGAAAAATATTTTAACCTCATAGTCGATACGGGCGAGCAACAAGATATAGATGATATGATCAGATCAATCATAAAAGGGGTGGAAAAAATAGCCATTAAATAGAAAATAATAAGTAAATCAGACCATGAAAGACCAAAGATTTATAGGTACAGGGGTTGCCATTATTACACCGTTCAAAGACAATAAAATTGACTTTATAGCACTTTCTTCTTTGATTGAATACGTTATAAATGGAGGTGTAAATTATATTGTAGCCCTTGGGTCAACAGGTGAGACAGCTACTCTTAATGAAGATGAAGCCAGATCAGTGCTTGATTTTTGTATTCAGCAAATAAAAAATAGAGTACCTTTGGTAGCGGGTAATTTCGGATGGAACGACACCAAGGAATTAGTAAAAAAGATAAGTGGATATAATTTTTCCGGTATTGATGCTATACTTTCATCAAGCCCTGCATATGTAAAACCATCTCAGGAAGGTATTTTCAGACATTATGCAGCCATATCAGATATATGCCCAGTGCCAGTAATTCTATATAATGTCCCGGGCAGAACTAGATCCAATATGGAATGGGAAACTACTGTCCGACTGGCAGAATACAGCAAAAATATCATCGGTATCAAGGAAGCTTCCGGCGATTTGATACAAACAACAAGGATTATTAAAAATAAACCGTCCCATTTTATAGTCACATCTGGAGATGATGAAGTAGCCTTGCCTATGACCGCAGTGGGTGGTGATGGTGTCATCTCTGTCATGGCCAATGCACTTCCCAAAGCATTCAGCCAAATGATCAATTTTGCGCTGGATCAGGATTATTATGCAGCTAGAGAGCTAAATTTTAAAACATATGACTTGCACAAATGGCTGTACATAGAGGGTAATCCGGTAGGAATAAAGTCAGCTATGGAAATCCTTGGTTTTTGTACCAATGAGGTAAGACTTCCTTTGGCGCCACTGTCTGAAGCTAATTATGCAAAGCTCAAAGATGAGTTATTAAAAATCACTTCTGAATTGGATGTTGCATAAGGATTATTTAAAATTCTTTCATAAGTTTGCTTGTTACAAAATGTAGGAATAAAAAGAGCACTAAACATAAGTAAAATGAAGGTCGGCAAAATTTTATCAAAAATTATTTTTTCATTTGGCTTCATGTTACTCTTTTCTTTTACACCAAAAGATGCTGAAGATTCATGGATAAGGGTTAATCTTTTGGGTTATAAGCCGGGAAGTATTAAGGTGGCGGTATGGGCAGGAAAAAGTAAAACAGTGATTTCCTCATTTATTTTAATAGATGCTTTATCTGAAAAAAAAGTATTTGAGTCTGTATGCAGCCCATCTTTTGGCGATTACGGACCTTTTAAGGAAACCTATCGGCTCGATTTTTCTGATTTTAATCGATCAGGAAGATATTATTTGAAAGCTGGTAATACTATTTCTCCGGTATTTACGATTGATGAAAATGTTTACTCCGGTTCAGCAGATTTTTGTCTCCGATATATGCGACAGCAAAGATGTGGGTATAATCCCTTTTTGCAAGATTCCTGTCATGTACATGACGGTTACACCATGTATGGACCCATGCCGGACAGCACCCACATTGATGTGGTAGGTGGTTGGCATGATGCCAGTGATTATTTACAATATGTGACTACATCAGCAAATGCTACGTATCACCTCATGGCTGCTTGGAGAGATTTTCCTGATGTTTTTGCTGATTTATTTTTATCAAATGGACAAACTGGTAAAAATAATTGGCCGGATGTGCTGGATGAAGCCAAATGGGGATTGGACTGGCTTTTGAAAATGCACCCAAAGGATGATTGGATGTTTAACCAGATAGCCGATGACCGGGATCACATCAGTATGCGAATGCCAAAAAACGACAGTCAGTATGGTAAAGGATTTGAAAGACCGGTGTATTTTTGTTCAGGAAGGCCACAAGGATTGCTGAAATATACAAATAATTCTAATGGACTTGCTTCCACGGCTGGTAAATTTTCATCCGCTTTTGCTTTGGGAAATAAAATATTCAAATCAAATGATCCTGAATATGCCCTAAAGTTAAAATTCAAATCTTTTTCTGCATTTAAACTTGGTATAAAATACCCCGGTGTATGCCAAACAGCACCTTGTCGCTCGCCGTACTATTATGAAGAAGAAAATTGGTCTGATGATATGCAACTGGCTGCCACTGCAATAAACGACTCAGGGCAGGACGAAGAAATGCAAAAACTGCTTTCACAAAATCTATTGGCATATGCCTATGAGCAGGCATTAAAAGAACCCATTACTCCGTGGATCATTAGTGATACCGCAAGACACTATCAGTGGTATCCATTTGTAAATGTAGGGCATTGTGAACTCGCAAAACAAATCAATGGAAACAAACGGGAAAAAATAATTGATTTTTACAGACAGGGCATTAAAATTGTTCAAAAAAGAGCCAATCAAAATGCTTTTAACAGAGGAATCCCTTTCATATGGTGTAGTAATAATTTAACTACATCCTTTGCCATCCAATGTTTATGGTACAAACAGCTCACCGGTGATCAAAGCCATTCCAAACTTGAACAAGCAAATTTTGACTGGCTGTTTGGTTGTAATCCATGGGGTACCAGTTTTGTATTTGGTCTGCCTTCTTCTGCTGATACACCTACAGACCCGCATTCTGCATTTACACACATAGGGAAATTTCCTGTGGATGGTGGACTCGTAGATGGCCCTGTGTACGCAGGGATTTATAATAACCTGATCGGCATCACCCTGTATCAGCCGGATGAATATAAGGATTTTCAAAGTCAACTGGCGGTTTACCATGATGATTACGGAGATTATAGTACCAATGAGCCTACAATGGATGGTGTGGCTTCCCTGATTTATTTAATGGCTGCCAAAGAATCAGAAACTTCTGCCTCTTCTCAAAAAAAAAAGTAGTCACCGATAGAGGCGCTATAGTAAGAGGGGATGATACTCAAAAAAATATTGCCATAGTCTTTACAGGAGATGAGTACGGTGATGGCGGAGATACCATATCTAAAATTCTAGAAAAATATCGAATAAATGCTTCTTTTTTCCTTACCGGAAGATATTTTAGAAATTCAGAGCATAGGGATCATATATTACAACTTGTTAAAATGGGGCACTATTTGGGATGTCACAGCGACCAACATGTTTTATATTGTGACTGGAAAAAAAGAGATAGTCTGCTTATCTCTAAACAGGAGTTTTTTGAAGATTTAGCCAAAAACTATGATGCGATTGAAGCATTTGGAATTAAAAAACAAGATGCCCGCTATTTTTTACCACCTTATGAATGGTATAATGATTCTATTGCTGCGTGGACAAACGAGTTTGGGCTGCAACTCATTAATTTCACTCCGGGTACAAAAAGTACATCAGATTATACTTATCCTGAAATGAAATCCTACCGTACAAGTGAGGAAATTTATGAGTCAGTCTTAACCTATGAAAAAACAAATCCGACCGGCCTGAACGGTTTTATATTGTTGGTCCACATAGGCACAGATCCGAGAAGGAAAGACAAATTTTACTTATTTTTGCCATCTTTGATTGATATATTATTGGAAAAAGGATATCAGTTTGTTAAGATAACAGAACTGCTGAAAGAAAAATCTAACTGATATACAGGCTTTTATATAGTAAGATATTAAATAGGATAAAGCTGTATCTTAGAAATGTTTCCGGCTTCATCATTGCATCATTTGTACGTTCCTTAGGTTGAGTAAGGTTGCTGCAGCAAGCTATTGAACATGATTTATCTGATAACCTAAGTAAAATATATAACTAAGCAGAAAAAATATACCTTCCCATTTAGTTACTTTGTGCCTTCCAAACAGATATCCAGTTGCCAGCAGTGCAAGGCTAGCAAAAATACATACTAAAAAATCAATATCTGTAATATTTCCTTTAGACAATGGAGAAATAAGCGAACTTAAACCAAGTACAAAAAATACATTAAATATGTTACTACCAACAATATTTCCAACGGCGATATCTGAATTCTTTTTCAAAGCAGCCACAACACTCGTTGCTAACTCAGGCAATGACGTACCTATCGCCACTATAGTCAATCCTATAACCGCCTGACTCATACCAAAGCTTACCGCAAGTTCTACCGCACTGTCCACAAAAAGCTTTCCTCCACCCACCAGAAACATCAGACCACCTAAGATATATAATAATGATTTGGCTTTTGACATATTTATAATATTCAAATCTTCGTCCTCTCCACTGGTCTGAGCTAAATGAACCAAGTAATACATAAAAATAGCCATAAAAGACAATAATATAATACCGTCAGAAAGTGATATTATGTTTTTCGATTCGCCAGCAAGCAGTATATCATTTGCCATGACATACAGGATAATGGCGGCTAGTAGACTGAGTGGTATTTCTTTAAGAACGGTATTTCTTAAGATAGTCAATGGATAAATAATGGATGTTATCCCAATTATTAGCAATATATTGGCGATGTTACTTCCTACAATGTTCCCAATAGCAATTTCTGAATTTCCAGTATAAGCAGAGTAAGAACTTATGGCAAGTTCAGGTGATGAAGTACCAAATGCCACAACAGTTAGTCCGATTACTATATTAGGAATATTATATTTTTTTGCAAGTGCTGCTGCACCATCTACCATTATATTGGCTCCAAATACTACCATCCCCAATCCTGCGACTAAAATTAAAAAACTCAGCATATATTAAATTTCTTTATGATAAAAATCTTTTTCCAAAATATTATTGAACTGCAAATATATGTATTAAACATAAATTAAACTTTATCTCTGTTGTTTTCTTAGTATCTTTGGTCCATACCATAACCAGAATCCTGTGATACAAAAAGTCAATAGACCCATTCCTGAAATAGTGGTGTAAAAAAGTTTGAATGCACCAGATTTTAACCCAAATTGACGATCCACCCACGAACCATCATGAATTTGTTCGATAAGGTCAGCATACCGGTTTTCTCTTTTAAGTACCACACCTGTTGCTCCATCTACTTGCACACCGATATAATGATTTTTAAATGAGATTTTTACAATGCCTTTATCAGGTCTTACATCAATTCTGTCAATCTTTGTATCCAATTCGCTGGGAATAGAATCCTGAATATATTTAATGGCATTTTCTGCCAGTGTATGGATGGGTAGCCACGTAGTCATGTCTATAGACGTTCCTGTCGATGTGTCTTCCAATATTAATCCTGCAGAGTTTTTTTTCCAACCAAGCAATAGCCCAGTCCCACCAATGAGAAATAGGAACATAAACAAAGAAATTCCTGTAATTCTATGTATTTTTCTGAAATTACGAAGGACTTTAGCTTGTTTTTGTCTGGATTGTAAGTTTTCCAACAGGAATAATTTTAAAATAATACAAAATCTCAAAGATAGGATTTATTTAAAAAGGTCTCTAAGTATGATCTCTTTTTTCATAATTTCACTTCCTCTTTGAATTTTTATTTTTATTTTTTTGCCGGTTTTCCCAATGAATAGCTTATTTAATTGTGTAAGCGTAAACCATTTATAGGAAAAAATACCAATTTTAAGTATAATGTCTCCTGGTCTTATATCTGCATCAGCGGCAGGAGATTTCTCTGACACATATTTTACAAAGTACTTATTCAAGTTTTCTCCATAGGCAAACAAAGTCAAGCCACTTTTATCAAATTCAAATGTTTTATTATAATTTTTCTGTGGTTTAAGATACAATTTTGCACGTGCAAGATCAATAATGACATCAAAACGTTCCAGCAAAAGATTACCTAATAGGCCGTTTCTGTTTATTTTGTCTTTCGTAATGAGGGTTTCATCCAGATCCTGAAAACTACTCAATAAATTATTAAAATATAGATCCCCAATATTTAGTCTGTGAATCCTACCTGAGTATCCTTCTATGTCACCACCAAGCCCTTTGCCCAAACTTCCTTTTACGATATGGTCTGACAGCGTAAGTAGAGTGTCTGTATTATGATGAAAAAGGGCAGTCAAACCAGCTCCGCTGTCTATAAGCAATCGGGTCTTTATAGAAGTAACGGAACTTATTTCTGTGATGCAATTAATGTAGGGTTTGTTGTTTATAATTTCCAAATCAAAGGTTTTGTAGTTTTTGAGTTTTGAAGTATTAAATTTTGATGGATCATATATAGTCAACTGACTTGCTTTATAGTCAATCCTGATTATCAGACCTTTAAAAAATTCTGCACCCAAAATTCCGTCGACCCTGCTGCCGATATATTCTTCCAAAAACAGGTGATTTTTTTCAAGAACTATGATGTTGTGTCTGACACTTCTAGTATTGACCAATTGCAAAAAAGACCCATTACATATATATGCATGTACTTCTTCACTCATATCAGATCCCAGCAATTTTATTTTTTTATGGTAAGTAATATTCAACATTTCAGCGTGTTCCCGCTTAAGTAATATAGTATTTTCAGCTCCGGTATCTAAAATAAATTTTAAGGGTAGTTTCTTCTGAAATATCACATCTACTATGATGAACCCATTTGTATATAAAAATGGTATGGTGACCTGATCAGATTCACCGATAAGGTAAGATTTTAGTAGTTGTCCTTTTAGCAATGGATAATTACAAAATATCATAATCATAACCAGCATGAGTTTGAAATACAATCCGGCCACTTAGGTATTAATTTACAATTTATAAATGTATTAAATTAATCATTGTTCTGGTTAAATAGAAATCATTTTATCTTTTTTAAAATACACCCACATTGTTGAGCGTACAAAGTTTTATTTTCTTAAAAATTATAAAATTACGCTAAAATTAGCCAATAATAAGTGTCAAGATTAAATCTTTGTATAATTTTATGAAATATTAAGACGAAACGAGGATTAAGTATGACTAAACTTAAAAGAGCATTAACCACCAGAGGACTGACGATGATCGCCATTGGTGCTTGTATCGGGTCAGGTATTTTCGTAACGCCTGCCAACACCATGCAATATATTCCTCATCACGGATATGCTTTGCTCGCATGGATTATTGGAGGATTTGTAGCATTTCTGGGTGCCATGACATTTTCTGAGCTTGGTTCAAGATTTCCAGAAGAAGGTGGTGTGTATGTTTATCTCAGAAATGCATATGGAAAACTTGCAGGTTTTTTATATGGTTGGATCATACTGTTTATAGTAAATACAGGAGCACTAGCTGCTTTAGGGCTGGCACTTGCTGACTATTTGAAGTTTTTTCTACCCGTCTCTGACAATGAGAAGGCCATTATAGCCATTATCGTGATTTGGGGACTCACTATTGTTAATATTTTTGGTGTAGATATAAGTCAGGGGTTTGCATCATTATTTACTGGATTAAAATTGCTTGCGATGGCATTAATTATTCTGGTAGGTATTTGGTTTCTCCCAGACGCAACTCATGAAATCCATCTTGACCTTAGTTCAGAAATACCACCAAATCTTCTCAGTGGAATGCTGTTTGCCTTCATAGGAGTATTCTGGTCCATGGGCGGTTGGCATCATGCTACTTATCTCTCCGGAGAGGCAATTGATGCACAGAAAACTGTACCTCGTGCCATGCTGATAGGCACTATTGTAGTTACAGTGGTCTATGTTTTGATCATAGGCGCATATATGGTTTTGTTACCTGCGGATGTGATGTCTCAAAGTTCAAGGGTAGCAGGAGATGCGGTCGCATCAGTTTTTACTGGAGGTGGCAAGCTGGTGTCTATTGCTATATCTATATCGATTTTTGGCACCATAGGTATTTACACCATGACAGCGCCAAGAATTTATTACGCTATGGCTAAGGATGGTGTGTTTTTTAGTTTTCTGGCAGATGTGTCTGAAAAATATAAAACACCATACAAAGCCATGCTTTTTCAGGCAGTTTGGGCTACTGTGTTGATATTAATATGGGGCTCTTTTATTCGCATCATAACTTTTGTTACATTTATGGATATTGTATTTATGGCATTGGCTACAGCCACTATTTTTGTTTTTCGCAAAAAAAATGACGCTCATACAGGTTTCACACTCAGGTGGTTCCCTATCATACCTATCATTTATCTGATTGTCACCATAGCTTTTGTTGTCAATACGCTTATCGATTTGAATACTGAATCATGGGTAGGTGTAGCAATTCTCATTTCAGGTGTGCCGGCATATTATTACTTTATACATAAAAATCCAATTTAGAAAATACGTCAGTCTTTTGTAGTAAAGTTTTTTTTAAAATCATTACTATTTCTGAGCTGATTTTTTAGGATGTATCCGATTTTGAAAAAAACTTTTTAGCAAGGATACCTTTATATGGATCTTTATGTCGTTTTATGCTTCCCTGATTAAAACTGTTCCAACAAATGCCAAAATGGGACACATCCAGTGTTTACATTTTGGTTTATTTTGGAGTTGAGATCAAAGTTTATACCTGTTGATATTGGAAATTTAGAGCGCTAAAACAAAAATACCATTGACATGTATGTAGCGCTTTATTTTAAACTTGTTCAAAATGTATAATATTTTTGATCAAAATATTAAATACCAATCATTAATAATTATTATCATTGCAGGATTATTAAACTGTAAATTTAAAAGCATGAAATTTTTTATATTATTTTTAATGTTCATAATTTCTATTCCTGAAGTATCAGGTCAAAAAGTTGATATTGACAATTATTGGTTACAGATCAGTTGTGTGGACTTGCCATTAAATTATGTACCTGCAAATGATAGAACTTTTTCATTAAGTGTTGGTGGTGATGCAAATTTTACCGGTCGGGATGAAGCTGATTTGATTAACATATATGGGTGGACTAAAGTGGATGACGATGCTGCTTTGGATATAAATGTTCAGATCAAAGGATTCAGATCCGGACAGGCGTCTTCTTCAAACCGTACAGTAGAAACAAAAGATAAAAATGGCAAGGTTACAGCAAGAAATACATACTATAAAGTAAGTGTTACCAATTCAGGCAGCGGAAATGTAAGAATTTATGGACCAAAAAATGAATACGGTAAATCAGAAACAAGTAAGGAAATAGGAAAAAGTGTCAAAAGGAAAGAAAAAAGGAACGTTGAAGCAGAATCAAATCCGTTTTTGAAAAATGTCGATACCAAAAATATCGGGGATGAGCTGGATGATTTAGCTTCAACAAAAGCAATGGCATATAGATATTCCTTGGATCATTCTTACACTTATGAAACTTCTGAAACAACTTCAGCATCTTTGGCCTTCAGAGAATATAATGCAAATTCAGGAAATCAGATTTATGATCAAGAAAATAGTTATCGAAACGACTATCCTAAATGGGTGTCAACGTATCTGAACAATCAATATGGATACAAACCTTATAAATATTACGTTAAATTTAAAAGACTGGATTCTGATAAGCATCCTGAATTTTCCATGTTTGATAATGCAACCAAGGCTTTTAAAGCCATTTTCTCCAAAATGAGATATAATAAATCAGAAAAGGAAGTAGAAAGAGATTTGGGACCTATCATTGATTATTTTGAAGGATTAACAGTAAATTATACAGGAGATGACAAAAATGAAAAAAGACTACGCGCCGCAGCATACTATAATCTGGCTCGTATTTATCAGTATTTGGACAAACATGACAAAGTAATAGAAATAGGTAATGCCATTATAGATTCAGGATATGATGAAGATGACGGGGAAGATTTTATTAAGGAGTCAGAAGAACTTAAAAGAAAACTGACATTTCATATTATGCGATCGAGACATATAGTTCCTTTAAATGCTTTTCAGGAAATGGATGAAGAAGGAGAGGAAGAAGATATCACGGGTAAGTAATTTTAAGCTTTCATCAATATTAAAAAAAAAAGAAGTAATGGTAAAATTACTTCTTTTTTTTATTCTTCAAGTTCCTTATTTTTAAGATTTCCTCTCATAGATTTTACAACTCCGACTTGTTTTTTTTCTGTGATTCTCTTCTCTTTAGACGCTTTGGTAGGCTTGGTTGGTTTTCTCGGAACTTCAGGCATCAGCATTTGTTCTATCAGCTCATGAAGTTTATTTACCGTCTTTACTTTGTTTTGAAGCTGACTTCTGGACTCCTGCGAAGTGATGAGTATGGTTGTATCGTTGTCCACAAGCTTTCCTGATAGTTTAGTAATAAGTATGGACTTCTGATCTGAAGAGAGCAATTGTGAGTCATAAATATTGAATCTTAATTCAACTTTTGTTTCGGTTTTGTTGACATGCTGGCCGCCGGGGCCACTACTTCTTGATGTAGCAAATATACATTCTGACGTTAAATCTGTCATTTTCTCATCCATATTATCTCAATCTGTCCATCGATCGGACGGTATTTTCGTCTTTACCGATGTATCTGCCTGCCAGGATTGAAAAAACAAGACTGACCAATGGTAAATAGATACCCAGTTTATCTTCGATTTTATCTGCATTTGCCCCACCGGTTCCTTCATTATAGATCAAAAGAATGGCTACCAAAGGTAAAAGAATAGAAAAAACCGTAGCAACATAGGTCATTTTTAATTGCAGGACACGATTGTTAAATAGAAAGATGGACCCAATACTGACCAACCCACCCAAGATACATAAACCCAATAGTATGGGGCTGTCTTGTATATTGTACACCAAATCATTAAAAAGTTGGGGAATTGCTACCTCACTTGTGGCAAATGGCACCATAAAAAGACTGAAAAAAGCTATTCCACTTAGCAACAGGAAAATAGATTGAATTCTTTGAATCATTATATTTTTATTTTAATATTTTAAAAAATCAATTGCCACCAGGTATGTGGTAGCAATTTTTATTTTACATTTGCAATATCAGCTAACCATTTTGTAAATCGGCTGCAAGATAATGAATTATAGTTTTTGGGAAAAATATTTTATTGAATCACCTCTCGATGTCACGATCATTGGTTCAGGAATTGTGGGCTTAAGTACGGCTATTTCTATCAAGGAAGCAAGACCGGATTTGTCTGTAAGAATTTTGGAACGCGGGAACATGCCATATGGAGCAAGCACCAAAAATGCAGGATTTTCCTGTTTTGGCTCAGTATCTGAATTGCTGGATGATATAGAAAAAATGGGAGAAGAAGCATGTATGGATGTGGTACGTATGCGGTGGAATGGATTGCAAAAATTAAAAGCCAGGGTAGGGGAATCCAATCTTGAGTATAATCACGGCGGAGGTACTGAATTATTCAGAAGCAAGGATGTATTACTAAAAGAATCGTGTCTGGATGGCTTGCAAAAATGTAATGCATTAATTAAGGCACATCTTGGATTGGATGAGTGTTATTCAGTAAAAAATAATGAGCATCTGAATGGATTTGAAGATGTCTGTATTTTTAATCAATATGAAGGAACGATCAATCCGCTTAGCATGATAAATGATCTGATTAGGAAAGCGATAAATGCAGGAGTCCATATCATTAATGGCATCAATATAGCAAAAATAGATCAGGTAAATAAAATTTTGTATGCTGATAATAATCTTAAAATAGGATATGATCACCTGATTATTTGTACCAATGGATTTGCCGCCCGTTTAATACCGCATCTCCCTGTGGTTCCTGCACGAAATCAGGTATTGATCACTGCCCCTTTGAAGCATCTGCATCTTACTGCCGGTTATCACGTGGACAAAGGATATATCTATTTCAGACAGTATAAGGACAGGATATTACTTGGTGGTGGCCGCAATATGGATGAAATTGCAGAAACGACTGATGAATTTGGAAATACCGAACTGATTCAAGATTATTTAAAGGACATTTTAGAAACCATTTATCCGGGTGCGTCTGGTCAGATAGAACATTGGTGGAGCGGAATACTGGGTGTTGGTGTATCAAAATATCCGATCATTGAGTGGGTAGATCCACATATTTTGGTTGGAGTAAGATTGGGTGGTATGGGAGTGGCTATAGGTACTTTTTTAGGAGAAAAACTGGCAGAAGAAGTATGGGCAATTAAGCAATAGAACAACTTCTCTTGACGGTCATATTTGATACATTTTTTATATCATTAATGCTAAACTGACATGGAAAAATTTAATGTTCACAATGATATTTCGCTGGCGAAGACCATTCATAAGGATTTTTATACAGATCAGCAGGTCTTTGAACTTTCCAAAGAAAAAATATTTGCTGAGGGCTTACATTATGCCGGAGATATAGAAATGCTGCCTGAAAAGGGATCAGCTTTCCCGGTGACACTACTCGAAGGTTATCTGGACGAACCATTGCTTGTCCTTCGTAATAAAGAAGATCAGTTCGTTTGTATGAGTAATGTATGTACACATAGAGGTAATCTGCTACTCACAGAACCGGGCAAAATTAGTCAATTGCGGTGTAAATATCATGGGAGGACATTTGACCTTGCCGGAGAAATGGTATTTATGCCTGAATTTAAAGAGGTCCAAAATTTTCCTTGTCAGGAGGATCATTTACCTTCTTTACAAGTATTTCAATGGGGAATTTTGCTTTTTATTTCACTTTTGAATGATATAAAACCGCAAGCTTACTTTGGTGATATGATGAAAAGAATGTCATTTTTTCCTATGGACAAATTAGTTAGACGCGATGATTTAAGCAAAGAATACGTGGTAAATACCAACTGGGCATTATATTGCGAAAATTACCTCGAAGGTTTTCATATACCTTTTGTGCATGCGGGGCTAAGCGAAGTGCTGGACTTTGGTGATTATGAGACGGAGTTGTATTATCCATATTCCAGTTTACAGTTGGGAGTAGCTAAAGGGAAAGAAAACACTTTTGATTTGTCAACTTTATCACCGGATTATGGTCGGAATATTGCTGCATATTATTTTTGGGTATTTCCCAATATGATGTTTAATTTTTACCCATGGGGATTGTCTCTAAATATCATTCATCCATTGGCATCGGATAAGACCAAGGTCTCTTTCATCACGTACATGTACGACGAATCGCTATATGACAAAGGTGCAGGAAGTGATCTTGACAAAGTCGAAATGGAAGATGAAGAGATCGTACAAAATGTACAAAAAGGGATCAGAAGCAGGTTTTATACGCATGGCCGATATTCTGTAAAACGGGAAAAAGGCACCCATCATTTTCATACTTTGTTGGCATCATTTATCAATAGTTAAAGTACTGAATTTCCATTTTATTTAATCATTCAGATACTGGTAATCCTATATTGATGTAGATTGTCATAGTTCTAGTTTTAACAAGGGTTATACCATTGAAAATCTATTACGTAAATGTCGTATTTTGCATTAAAGTCATTTTATCATTACGAAATCTAAACGAGTCATTTGGGTCTAAATAATATTTGACTGTAATACTTACCCATTTTTAGGTACAAAACACATCATAAACGACTTATATATGTAGATGTTTCATATGTTAATGGCAGATAAAAATATCAACATTTCGAAAAAAAGCAATATATTTGTTTTTAAATTTTCAAATGACAAAATAAACACTATTTTTTTTAATGCAAGAGGAAAGAACTTATATGGTAAACTCTTATACAGTCACTATTAACATTACTCCTAAATCTATTTTATTTTGAATATAGCCAAAGTCTACACCATCAAATGCACCACAGTATAGGGCAAAATTTTTTTGTAAAGAAATTTGTAAAAGAATAGTCATGATACATTCCTAAGCATTTTTTCTGACCATGCTATTTTGTAATCTTACTCCTTTGATCAACATGATAAAACCTATTATGATCACTAAAGGATGAAAAAACTGCGGTAAAAACCCACAACCTGGAATGGCATTCACGATACTGATCACGATACAAGCAGCAATGAAATAAGCCATCCAAGTCGAATTTGCATTTCCTTTTTTGTGCATCCACCACCACAATGGCATCAATGGATTTGCCCATAGTATGTTCCAGTTGTATTTTGTAGGTATATGATCCGTGCCAAACCACATAAAAAGCATCAGCACACTGCTAAAGGTAAGAATGACCAACCACAAAGTATCATATTTTTGAATCCATTTATTTACACTTCCCTTCAGATATCTGAAATAAATATTGATCTCTATCAATAAAAGAATAATAAACACCAGCCAGGGAGACAGCAGAAAATTATTTGTAGTAGTTTTTGCTTGAAATGTAAGTGTATCTATTTTTCGAAATTGCAGTGCCGTCTGACGTGGATCTTTGTATCGGGCGTATTTTAAAGCTGATGAAAGATAATCTGGGATGAAAGCTTCTTCGCTCAACGTTGTTTTTCTATCCGCTGGTGCACCTATGATCAGGTCAATGCCAAAATTTGTCCAGGGCAAACCTTTTTGATACTCTTTGATGATTTGCCTGAATGTTTTTCCGCTGGCTTTGGTTTCATCCCACTTAAAATTGCTCACATTTTTATCTATTATATCACGAATCCGGGTAGCACAATTGTCCATAAAAAAATCATATTTATAAGCGCGGTTTTCAGGGAGCATATTGACTGACAGATAATGCATGATTTTTTGTTGCTGTACCGGATCAAAATACAGTACTTGTTCGGTGACTGCTCGTTTATAATAATTATACTCATCAATAAAATCATAATAATCAGCGATGCTTAACACATAAGGTAATTTGCCTCGCATAAATTTGACAGCAAATCCAGGCGTATTAAAATCAAATGTTCCATAATTATAGACCAAATCTGTTCCCTTTTTACTGTCTATAATTCTGATGGCATTGTGGCCATATATAGAGTACAACTGATCACCGGGTGCACAGGTTAGAATGGAAATTCTTATGCTTTCATCCGTTGTGATTTGGGCATTGCCGGGCAGCCATCCTAAAACTATGAGAAAAAGTAGGGATATCAATGGTTTCATGGTCCAAAGATACTTTGTCATTTTGAAAAATGAAGAAACCTTACTATTAAATATACCTTTTGCCCTTTTTTCCTACCTTTGAGATTTATTAAAACATCCTGTCCATTGGAACTCATACGCAAATATTTTCCTGATCTGAATGAACAACAATTAGAGCAGTTTGCTGCACTTGAAGATCTTTACCGCGAATGGAATGAAAAGATCAATGTTATCTCCCGCAAGGATATTGATAATCTATATTTACATCATGTACTTCATTCTCTGGCCATTGCGAGATTTATTCAGTTTAAACCGGGAACAAAAATTATAGATTTGGGGACAGGTGGTGGTTTTCCGGGTATTCCATTGGCTATTATCTTTCCTGAATGTCATTTTACGTTGGTAGATAGTATTAAAAAGAAAATAGCGGTCGTGGATGCCATTGTTGAAGGGCTTGGACTTAGCAATGTTGAGACTAAAAATGCCCGTGTAGAAGAACTAAAAGATAAATGTGATTTTGTGGTCACCAGAGCTGTGGCAAAAATCGATAAACTCTTGCCATGGAGTCGGAGGGTATTGGCAAAACAACAAACAAATATGTACCCTAATGGTCTTATTGCATTGAAAGGCGACATGAAGGAAGAAATTAAACTACTTCCAAAATTTGAATATAAGGAAGTGATTCATATTAACCGATATTTTAATGAGTTTTACTTTGAAGAAAAGTATCTAGTTTATGTACAGGGCTGATACCAAACGCTTAGCCAAACATTATATAAAATGAACTAATCCAAAGAGCAACTCAAAGATTCATGCAGATTTTATATTTCTTCATTATCAGACATAGTTTTTGCGATTTTGTCAATGTTCAGGCTATTTGCCATTGCGTTAAAAATTTCGAAGTAGGTACTTTTGTTTTCATATAAGACTTCATGCTGCCCTTGCTCAGCCACTCGTCCTTTGTCGAGAACGATAATGTTTTCTGCATCAATAATTTGTGAAATACTATGAGATATGATGATGACTGTTCTATCTTTTTTGATAGCATCGAGACTGAGTTTGATTTGTTCTGTAGCGATAGCATCTAGACTGGCAGTAGGTTCGTCCAGAAAGATGATGGCCGGATCTTTCAGAAATAATCTTGCAATGGCGATTCGCTGTTGTTGACCTCCTGACAGCAAATTGGCTTGTGAATTATAGCCATTGGGTAATGCTATAACCTGCTCATGAATATATGCTTTTTTTGCAGCATCAATGACTTCTTCCATGGTTGCTTCAGGATTTCCGTATTTTATATTTTCAGTAATAGATCCCTTAAATATGTGATTTTTCTGAAGTACAAGACCTATGTTTTTTCTAAGCATGGTAGTATTGTATTCCTGTAGGTCAATGCCATCCAATGTTATACATCCGGCTGTAGGTTGATAAAACTTATCCAGAAGATTGATCAGAGTGCTCTTGCCTGCTCCACTCAGTCCGACCAAAGCCGTGATTTTATTGGGTGGTACGATCAATGATACATCGTGAAGCGCTTTTGTACCGTTGGGATATTGAAAATCAACGTTTTTAACCTCTAGGTAACCTACGATTTTAGTCGGAATATAGGTGCCGGTAGATTCGGTTTCTTCATTGGCATCCAAAATGTCAAAAAATCCTTCTGAGTAGATCAGGGCATCGTTGACCTCATCATATATGCGGTGCAATTGACGAATCGGGGCGGAAACATTATTGAATAGCAGGATATGAAACATGATAGCGCCTATACTCATGGTGCCATTTAATACAAAATATGAAGTAAGAATTATAATTATGACTACCCCGATCTGTTCCAAAAATCCTTTTACACTGTCAAAAATAAAACTTATCTTACGTGTAGCCATTTGATTTTCAGTCATTTCATACTGTATGAATTGATGTTTTTCTGCTTCAAGAGACTCTCTGACAAATGATTTGATGACCGTGATGGAATCGATCAAACCAATGATACCATTATTTTTTATTTCTCTGTAAGATCTCATTTTCCTTCTAAAGCCGCTCAATTTTGTAGCCTGTAGTTGTCCGATATAAAAATATAAAGGAACAATACACAAGCTTACTAAACCTACATACACATTGGCGGTAAACATAAAAAACATAGCGACGATAGCATTTGCAAACAGAGGGAGTATATCGATAAAAAAGTTTTGGACAAGTCTGGTCAAACTCGAAATACCCATATCAATCCTTGTCTGCAGTTTTCCGCTTTCATTTTCAGGAGAAGTATAGAAAGCCATTCTGTAGGTAAGTATTTTATCTACTATTGATTGCGAAAAATCCCGGGAAATAAGAATCCTGAGTTTTTCACCATAAAATTTTTGTCCAAATTGAATAATGGCATATATGATTTCTTTGGAAAGCAATACCGCACTGATGAATACTAAAAGAGAAAACCCTTCCTTCAGTGACTTATGGTCTACTATGAGGTAGTTTATCTCGTCAACAGTGTACCTGAGGATATGGGCATTTACTTGTGCTATAAATGATCCTACTACTGTAAGCAGCAGTGTGAATATAACCAACTGTCGATAAGGTCTTACGAAAGAGCCTGTTTTTTTATAGAGTTGTATCAGTGTCATATCACGATGGCTTTAGATAAAAGGAAGATGAAGTTTTTTTTATTATGTTGCACAAATATAGGATAAACCATGCATAAATTATTCTTCCAATATCACCAATACAAGATCCATGACATTGGTCTGCGTAGGTCCTGTTTTAATCAGCCAGTTGTATTTTTCAAAAAAGGGATAGCTATCAAATGACTTCTGATGATAGGTCATTTCATCGAGGCTTATTTTGGTAAGTTCATCATGAGAGACCATAGCTCCGGTTGCATCTGTAGGGCCATCACTGCCATCCGTACCTGCACAAATGATGGTAAACTTTTTCTTTATTTCTGCTTGTTTGAGCTTTATTATCAATGAAAGCAAAACATGCTGATTGCGACCACCTTTGCCGTTGCCGCTTACTTTTAGTACCGACTCGCCTCCCCAAAGCAGACAGGCAGGTAGTGATCCTGAAAATTGTTTGATTTCAGTAAAGATCATCGTAGCCAATTTTTCTGTGGTGACAGACATATTTTTTCCTACCAAATGAGGAATTATACCATGCTTTACTGCACTCTGTTGTGCTCCCGAAAGCGCTGTTTCATTATTTGCCAAGATATAATAATCTCTGATCTGTTCCGGATAAGTTTGATTTTCTTTTGTCTTTCTGACAAGACACTTCAAGTATTTCATTGTAGTTGGCGGCAAGTGTTTGGTCAGTTGGTATCTGCTGATTACTTTTTGAAGAGCAAAAGTATCATTTTTTTGAATTACGGTCGGTCCTGATCCTATGACTTCAGGATCATCTCCATACACATCACTGATGGCCAGCGTCAACACTGTAGCGGGATAAATCATTTTTGATACTCCACCTCCTTTAAGGTGGCTCAGTGCCTTTCTGATTAGATTCATTTCAGCAATATTTGCTCCGGATTTTAATAGGTACTCATAAACCTGAAGTATGTCAGTTTTACTAAGACCTGCAGGACAGTCCATCATCAGGGACGAGGCACCACCACTAAGCAAAACAAGGACAAAATCGTTTTTTTTAACATCTGAAAGTATTTTTTCTACTTCAGTTCCTGCTTCAAAACTTTGATCATCAGGTATCGGGTGGCCTGATGTTATGGTTTTAAAATGATTCAAGGGTAAGAAGTGCCCTTTTTTAGTAATACACAATCCTTTTTGAATCCTGTGACCCAGAATTTTTTCAATGGCCTGAGACATTCCACACGAAGCTTTTCCAACAGAGATCACAAATAAGTTTGAGTCAGGAGATAAAAGGTATGTATTATTTACGACCTTCAAATGCTCATTTTCCCTTGTTACCAGAGAATCGAATACTATTTCAGGTTGGACGGTTTTGATTGCATCCAAAAAAATATCCAATGCAACGGTTTTTGTATCCACTGAATCAGAACTTATTAAATGATCTGAAATTTTTGATATTTACTTCAAGATAAAATTTGGTTTTCATCAAAGCTTCTATCTGACCGGGTTTAAGTTCGAAACTTTCGACATCCGCGCTTCCTATGCCAAGTTTCATTTCAAGATCATACTTTTTGTTAAACTCCTTTAGTTGGTCATCAATATTTTTTTGTACTTCAGCTATGGTTTCATTAATACTGAATTTCATTTTGCTTTCCAATTCGCTTCTTATCTTTCCCTCAGCGATCCAGGCCGCTGCTTTATGAATTACATTTTTTGTTTTGAACTGTATATCTATGTTGTCCATATAAAAACCATTGTTTACTGCATCATACTTTGGTTTTCCCTTGATGATCAATGTGCCGTTGGCTGATCCGGCAATATCTGTCACTACCTCAAATACTCATAGTCACAATTGGTTACAATATTCGATAAGGTAATTGATTTGTCACCTGCTTTAAATGTTTTACCATCCAGATTAGATTTTATGATTGGATTGATATCTATCATTTTGATATCTGCAATGAGCCTGAAAACCGAGCTATCCGGAATGGCTTCACTCCAGCTTACTCTAGGCAGATTGGTACTTACATTATTTGATGCAGGTTTGTAAGTCGTGAAAGTCGATAGTCCGCGTATGCCGATCTTACCCGTAGATGTAAATCTGCTGTTGGTTACTTTGTTAAGCTGGATTTTTTCAGGTTTTATATTGATCCAAGCATTCATAGTAGGATCCATTTGGATGGGTTGATCAAACATCGTCATGGTTTCCTTCATTTTCTGCTTTAGTGTAAAACTTTCTTTTACAGAATCATCTATACTTTGTTCGATCAGTTGTTTACTCTTTTTGATGACAGCATCTGAGATGGTTTCTATGGGTAAATTAAGTCCGGCGACAGATAATTTTGGTTTTTCTATCCACCTGTGGAAGGATAGATTCGTTTTTGTTTTCATATTCCACATACTATCTATGTCCATATCAGTTATAAAACTCATTTCCAGTGTACCTTTTGCTTTAAGGTCAGTTAAAAAAGTTTTCTTTTCAACATTTACCGTCACAGGCACTACGACCAGGATACTTTTACCTTCTATCTCTACAGCGGCATCTTTAGTTTTGCTCAGCGTCATTTTGATATCATAATCCGGTATATCAAAATTTGCTTTGAATGCATCCGATATGGCATTATTAAAAGTGTCTTTGATGCCGGTTTTATCCAGTTTGTAGTTAATTACCAGATCTGTATAAAAATTCTTAGTTACATCCGGGACTTTCACCGGTACATACACAATTTCTTTTTTTGAACCACAAGCAGATAAAAAAAGCGAGATGGTCACTATGATACACCACTTGCAAGATTGTAAAAGAGTCATTATATGTATTTTGGGTCAAAGATAGTCTGTGTGAGACAAATAGTTGAAAGATGGCGTACGATAAATCTATTTCTTTTGTAGTTTGATGTAGCACTGGTGTAAAAATAAGCGTAAAAAAAGTTGCAGGTGTAGTGATTCGCTGTATCTTTGTTGCTTTTAAAAGCATTGAACCAAAACCAACACAGAATGAGAAGTTTTATTATTTTTCTTTTATCCTTCAGCATTTCAGGCATTTGTATATCGCAGAAAGCTAAAAGTAATACCTGTACAGCTACACTTACACAAGATCCGGTAATGGAGACCATTGAAAAAACGCACTATATATTTACAGGGTCAGATACTACAGGCTTAAATGTAAAATTGACTACGATTACTGTGTTGGAAGGTCAGAAAACACTGGTAAAGAAAAAAATTAAAGATTGTGTTTCTCCCAAGCCGGAAGATTGTATAGAAGAAATTTTGGAAGATTTTCCGCCTATCACTATGAACTTATTTGCATTGGCAGGACCTGATGTGACTAAAGAATATGAAACTCGTAAAGAAAAAGTCAAAGTAATCAAAAAACAAGGCGGCACAGTTAAAGAAGATGTGGTTTGCGCAAAAAACAGATCTTCAAAACTGATAAAAAGAATTCAGGCTGCTTTGATTTCCTTAGGATATCCACTTACTGAAAATGGTATTCTGGATCAGGCAACCAATCTTTCTGTGACTGATTTTCAAAAATCAAAAGGACTGCCATACGGAGATTTATCGCTTTCTACTTTGGCTGCTTTGGGTGTAAAGTAAAAATAGGCATACTGACTATTAGAAATCATTTCTTTTTATTTTCCATTTCCTGATGACTCTATCGTCTCCAGCGGATATCAATATTTGATGTTCGGTATTCCATAGTAGCGTATTCACAGAATTAAAGTGGCCACCTTTTTGTACATCTAATGTGTGTATCAGTGTATTGCTTTCAGCGTCCCAAAGCCTTATCGTTTTGTCCCTGGATGCAGTCACCACTATATTGAATTCTGCAATATATAGTATTTTATTTATTGTGTACCAATGTGCTGGGAGGTCACTTACGACTTTATATTCAGACAAGTCCCAAATTTTCAAGTGAGCATCCCTTCCGCCTGAGATAAGACCAATACTAGGTACAAAGTTCAAAGCAAAAACACTGTTTTGATGGGCTTGAGTAATGACATGTTTTTGGTCAAAACCCATTACATCGAGCACATAAATATTATTGTCACTTGCTCCGACAAATAGTTTTCCGGTTGTAGGATCATATATAACGCATCGCAGGCCTTGCGAGCTGAGTCTTTTTGAAAGGAGAGGAAGTCTTTGCTCAGTGTCCCAAAGGCATATATACCCATCTCCACTCACTGTGACTACTTGCGATACATTTATCACACAAATATCAAAAATACTCCCTTTGTGAAATGCTGACCTGCCCAATATTTCTTTGGTATTGATATCGATCCAAAACAAGTCACCGTGGATATCTCCGGCTACCAGTATATGATTTTTACTTGCTATAGCCATGGCAAATAACTTACCACCGGTATCACCTATCAGCACACCATCCAATATCGAACCTGTCAGCGGCCATTTTACAATCCAGCCATCTCCACCCACAGAATAAAAAAAATTGTCACCACTTGCCTTCGCAAGACTATAAATGGCAGCATTGTGCCCGGAGTGATCAGAAATTTTATCTATTAATATGGTATCCGACAAACTAGTATTAATTTTATGGTTTTTAAACATCATTCATACCCATAAGTTTTAAATTCTAATGCCTTTAATCGTTCATTCTAATATTTTACCGCAGGGTCAATATGCTATTTGGCAAACCAGAGAGACAGATGATTTTTTCCTGTCTGTACTTGATTTATATCCGCAAGAAAGCTATGAACTTCAGATGCTGAAAAGTAAAAAAAAATCGGAATGGCTTTCATCTCGGTATTTGCTGCACCAGCTTTCAGGCAGAACATTGCGCGGGGCCTGTTTGAAAGACCCATACGGGAAACCTTATCTGCAAGGGTCAGATCATTTCATTTCAGTCAGTCATACGCTTGACTTCACCGCAGTGATTGCCGGCCCTATTCCGGTAGGCATAGATATTCAATGTGTTGTAGAAAAAATCCAAAGGATATCTCCTAAATTTGTACGTGAAGACGAGTTACTGTTCATACCTGAAATGAACAGGATTTTGTTTTTTCACGCCATTTGGGGTGCAAAGGAATCTATGTATAAAGCATACGGGAAAAAAGAACTTGATTTTAAAAATCATATGAAAATCAGTCCTTTCGTTTTTGATCCCCAAGGATTTTATTTTGACGGAGAAATTAAAAAGAATGACTTTTTCAGGAAATATCGTTTATTTTGCAGTCTAACATCAAATATCATTCTCGTTTATGCTACAGAACAATAGTTATACAAGGTATTTTATCACAGTAAGTATGATTTTATTGACGCTTTTTGCTTGCAAAAACAAGGATACAGGCATTAATGAGTCATCAGATTTGCCTGCCTATCAAACCAATGAGTTTACAACATTTTATGATAAATTTAGTGTCGATAGCACGTTTCAAATGGATCATACTGTATTTCCACTGGAAGGTCTGAAAGCGCAGACAGATAGTCTGGATGTTCCTGACCCTGATTTCAGGTGGCAAATGGAAAGCTGGATATTGCATAAGCCATACAATGACATGGACGGCACTTTTTCCAGAGAAATGCTGGATCTCAATGGTCTGGTCATAGAACGTATATCTGATCAGTCAAGAAAATATAGTATGGAGCGTAGATTTGGTAAACTATCATCTGGATGGCACCTCATTTATTACAGAGAAATGGGAATGTATTGAAACTTATTTTGAAATAATTGGGTTAAATTCTCAGTTTCATGGTCGTTTGGGATACACAACTACACAAAATACAATTGGATTATATATTTATTTTTAATTTTAGGCTTTTAAAATTTACCTTAATATAATGATAAAGAATCTTTTTAATCTCACCTTATTATTATTAACTGTTTTGCATCTGGATGCGCAGTCATTCTGGAGGAAAAGTGATGAGTCCAGATTTCAGTTAAGATCTGCTGAAAGTCGTAACATCATTCCGGATAAGTATCAAACCTTTACACTTGATTTTCAGGGACTGAAAACTTATCTGGCAAACGCCCCGATGGAAATATCGAATGAAAAAAATTCGAATGAATTATTGCTGGAAATACCTATGCCGGATGGGAAAACAGAAATGTTCAGAGTATATGAGTCTCCTGTGATGGAAAGTGAGATTTCAGCTAGATACCCGAATATAAAATCATATAAAGCGTATGCATTGTTGGATAGAAGTAAAAATATGCGATTTGCTTTATCGATCAATGGATTTCATGGTTCCATAAAGTCATTGAGCGGAGAAAACTACATAGATCCGTATTCTTCTGAAAATATCGAAGATTATATAGTATATGATGTTAAAGACCATAACCCGGATGCTTATAAAGGTATCCAGCTTTGTGGCGTAGAAGATGAAGCGCGGCCAGCTATAAATCACTTCAACCCTACTTTAAGAAACGCTGAAGAAGTAGAATTAAGGACGTATCGTTTAGCTTTGGCATGTACAGGTGAGTGGGGTAGGGTAGCCAGAAGAGGAACTAAAGAAAAATGTCTGGCAGATATGAATACTATGATTAACAGGTTAAATGTCATTTATGAAAGAGAAATGGCCATCAGATATATTATTATCAATGATAATGACAAGTTAATATTTTTAGATCCCGCTACAGATCCATATGAAAATTCCAGTGAAGGTAAAAAATTAGTGGGGATAAACACAAGTAAACTAAATGCCCTCATACCATCTTCTTCTTATGATATAGGACATTTGCTATCTATATGTTTTGATATTGGTGGAGTAGTAAGCGGAAGACTTTGCAACGCTTCAAATAAGGGAAATGGAGTTACTTGCAATAACGACAGTGACCTTTCCAGAATTGTTACCAGAGTTTTGGCACATGAAATTGGTCACCAACTGACCGCAGGGCATGTTTGGAACAATTGTGATTTTGATGGGGAAAATGATCAGTTCCATCAGGGGTCTGCGGTTGAGCCTGGTAGTGGCAGTACTATCATGGGGTATGCAGGTACTTGTGGTGTGGATAATGTTGTTTCTGCTGAAGATGATTATTTTAATGTACGAAGTCTGGAACAGATGTACGAGGCAACAACCAATAATGCTCAAGCATATTTTTGCGCAATTAAAGTACTATCCGGAAATCACTTTCCTGTCATAACCATGCCTTCCAAATCATATGTCATACCGATCTCAACACCATTTGAGCTAAGTGCAAAAGCAACAGATGAAGATGGTGATAATATGACCTACTGCTGGGAGCAGTCTGATACGGGGGCATCTGTTCCATTAGGTAGTCAATCGGCAGCAGCACCGCTTTTCAGATCTTTTAAACCAAGTGCTACAGGTGATATCAGATTTTTCCCGCGTTCAGCTAATATTCTATCGGGTTCATTAAATGACAAAACTGAAGTTCTGCCCAATAATTCCAGAGATTTGAACTTCAGATTTACAGTAAGAGATAATAATTCAGTCGCTGGAGGTGTCATTTGGGGGGATTATAAAATAAGTTCAACTACACAAGCAGGTCCATTTAAAATTACTTATCCTGAGATAGATGTAAAATTTAAAGTAGGTGATCAAGTCAATGTTACATGGGATGTTGCGAATACGGACAAAGCTCCTGTGAATTGTAAGTTGGTGAATATTTATGGCTCATTTAGTGCGGCGATCAGAAATGATGATCCTAATCTTGTTCCATTAGCTTTAAATGTACCCAATGACGGAAATCAGGTAGTGTATATACCCAACAGAACTTCCAATTTTTTCAGAATAATAATAAAAGCAGTCGACCATATCTTTTTGACGTCTTCAAAAATACCTTCAAAAATTGAAAGCCCGACAACCCCGGGTATTTTCTTTGAAACACAACAAAATTTTGTTAAAATTTGTCAACCAATAGATGGAAAAATTGATTTTACTACCTCTGGTTTGGCTGGTTTTAGTGATGATATAATTTTTGAATTGGCTTCAGATTTGCCTTCAGGAACCACAGCAACTTTCAGTAGTACAACTGTAAAAGCCGGTCAGCCGGTTTCCCTTATCATCAACACGGTCAATGTAAAGGGTAGTCAGACGGGACAAATTCTGATCAGAGCATTTGCTCCGGGTCTGGATACTATGGAGAGACTGATTAATATAGAAATAGTAGGTGGAAATCTTTCGTCGTTACAGACGCTTTTGCCTGAAAACGGCTCAAGCGGAGTTGTGGCATTGCCAAAGTTCAACTGGAACAGAAAAGTAGATGCAGAAGCTTATGAAATTCAATTGGCCAAGAATCCTGATTTTGCAGGAAATAACCTGACCGCTTCTAAGGAAACAGTTGACAGCACTTTTACTACTCCTGTTATTTTGGATAAATCCACGATATATTATTGGAGAGTAAGGGCCAAAAATAATTGTGGAGCCGGAGATTGGTCACGGATTAATGCATTTGTTACGGAGGCATTAGCATGTAATGTTTATAGTTCGGGTGATCAATCTATCAATATTTCAGCATCAGGTTCGCCATCTGTTGAGTTGCCTCTTCAGGTATTCAGTGATGGAACTGCCAGCGATGTAAATATTAAATTGATAAAAGCGGAACATGCAAGACTGGTGGATTTGGTAGCATACTTAGTAGCTCCATCAGGTAAGGAAGCTTTACTCTGGAGCAGAAAATGCGGTACACAACAAAATCTTAATCTTGGACTGGATGATCAGTCGCCTGATTTTTTCCAATGCCCAATCAATACAGGTAAAATTTATAGACCCGAATCTTTACTTTCAGCATTTAATGGTGAATCAATCAAAGGCAACTGGAAATTGCGTATTGAAGATAAACAGTCTGGTTCAGGTGGCAGACTACAGGAGTTCAATCTTGAGATATGTTCCAATGTTGTGTTGGATCAACCCTATATGGTGAAGAATGATACCCTAAAAATTTATCCTGGAAACAAACGTACGATAACAAACGAACTTCTATTGGCTGCTGACAATAATAATTCTGCCAGTGAGTTGATATATACTTTGGTATATGCTCCGTCTTCGGGTATACTTACTTTTAATGGCAATCAAATTACAGCAGGTGCCAGATTCACGCAAGAAGAACTCAATAGTGCAAAGATCAGCTTTGAAGACACATCAGAAGCGGAAGGATCAGATTATTTTAGTTTTACGGTGGCGGACGGACAAGGAGGATGGATTGGTATCACCAGTTTTAACATACTTAGAGATGCTGATTTTGTAAATGCTGCTGTCGATTACCACATCAGTCAGGACATATATGTAAACCCAAATCCGACCAGCGGAGATATTCAGGTAATATTGACTGGGAAGGCGATAACATTAACCAATTATGCGATTGCTGATATCGCGGGTAGGAGGTTACTTTCCGGTATGCTCAATAGCGGTAAAACGGATATAAGCCTTTCTGATCTCTCTAATGGTATATATTTACTCAGAATGTTTGATGGTAAAACTGTGATCAGCAAAAAAATTGTAAAAATTTAAAGATTAATTTAAAATTTTAAGAAAAACGAAAGGAGCTTTCTAATATGAGAGCTCCTTTTTTTTTGACGGTGGCACGGACAAAAGTCTTTAACCCAAATTCCGCATTAGACTTTATTCGAATGAATATATAACATAATAGTTGGCATTGCTCGGAGATTTTATCCCGCAGGTGTAGCCTAAGCTACAGTGAGGACATAAAATTGTGGACGATTTACCACGTTGGTCATCTGACCTACGTAGAGATAATATGAAGTCAGATTTTCATGTAGTTCATTTCTAATGCGTATTTTGGGTTTATCATATAGTAAATTTTATAATGGGTATAGATATCGTTATAATGTTTATCTTTGCACTATGATTCGTAAGGTAAAATAATATGAGCAAAACCAATCAGAAAGAAGGAATTTTGGATTATCTGAAAAGCAGTATTTTCTTTAAACAACTATTGTTTCTAATCGGTGCATTTCTTCTGCTGATATTTATCATTTTAATGTGGCTTCGTTTTTATACCAATCACGGCCAAAAACTTGAATTACCAAAATTTATTGGTATGGATATAAATGACGCAAAAGAACAATCGGAAGATCTTTCTTTCGAAATTATCGTAAACGACTCCATATTTATCGTAGACAAACCGGGAGGGCTCATTACTGATCAAAATCCAAAGCCGCTTTCGTTGGTTAAGGAAGGAAGAAAAGTGTATGTAACGATCACTAAGTTCGGTACTGAAACGGTAAAAGTGGCAGAGCTTCCCACATTGTACGGCAATGCGTTTGATCAGAAAAAAACTGAACTAAAATACAGGGATATAGAATGTGTCATCAAAGGTTATATCTATGATCCGGGAGAGCCTAATCATATTCTTGAAGTCTGGTATAACAACGAAATCATCATTTCTAAAGACGGGAGAAAAAATGAAGTCGAAATTACAAAAGGTGGAACACTTGAGTTTGTGGTATCACAAAGAGACGGGGGAGATGTGACGATACCAGATATAAAATGTCTCGAGTTGGATGAAGCCAGATTTTTGCTGGAAAGCAGTAAACTTCAGTTGGGTGATATTACGAAGAAAGGCAATGCTGAACCTGATGCTGTTTTATACGTTGTATCTCAATCACCCATGTACGATGGTATAAGTAATATCAAGATGGGAGAAAAAATAAATGTTACTGTATCGGCTTCCAAGCCTGTAGAGTGTAATTAATCAATTAATTTACTTTCAAAATAAATATTTTGTCATGATGGATGATATAACTGTAGAAGAATTAAAGCAAAAAATAGATGCAGGTGAAAAATTTGTATTTATAGATGTCAGAGAACCTCATGAGTTTGAAGAATTTAATCTAAATGCCAACCTGATACCTTTGGGTACGCTACCATCCGCGATCAATGATCTTTTGCCCCATAAAGACGAAGAAATAATCATTCATTGCCGATCGGGAGCAAGAAGCGGGTCGGCAAAAATAACATTGACTCAATTGGGATTTACCAAAGTCAGAAACGTATTGGGTGGCGTCTTGGAATGGCAAAGATTGTATGGCATTTAATCATCTGTCTAACATATATTAAACCGTGGCCATTGCTGCCCCGATGACGCCAGCATCATTTTGTAAGGCTGCCATTTCCACTTTCACAGTTACATTCAGATATTGTCTGTAGAGATCAAAGTTTTTACTTACTCCACCTCCAATAAGGATGAGGTCGGGACTAAGCAGTAAGTCCAGGTGATTTAAATAAACATCGAGATCTTTGGCCCATTTTTTCCAGCTTAAGTGATGAAACTCCCTAGCACTGTTGGATGCATACTTTTCAAAGACAGATTTTTTATATTTTAGGTGGCCCAGTTCTGTATTTGGAAGCAAAGTACCGTTATGGAATAAGGCAGAACCGATTCCAGTACCTAATGTCAGAAAAAGGACTAGGCCATTTACTCCTTTACCTTTGCCATAGGTCATTTCTGCTATGCCAGCTGCATCGGCGTCATTTACAACTTTCACTTCACAGTCCAATGCTTTACTAAACTCTTCATCGATATTATAATTGATGAATTTAGGATCTATATTGCTGGCTGTGAGTGATATGCCATTTTTTATGACAGCAGGAAAGCCGATACCTATTTTTTTACCCTTCCAGTTGAAATTTTCTACTGCCATTTGAAGACATTCAATTATTGCTTCAGGAGTAGAGGGGGTAGGCGTTTTAATTTTAAGTTTTTCCCCGATTGGTTGACCGGTCTCAATATCAACAATATTAACTTTAATGCCTGTACCACCTATATCAATGCCCAAAACTTCCATATCAGTCTATAATTTAAGGTTTAATTAATGATTTTTACGCTTAGTATTTTTACATCGGTCAAAGGTCTGTCGGCACCATCTGTTTTGCTGTCAGCGATCGCATCTATGATTTCCAAGCCTTTGATGACCCTACCAAAAACAGTATAGTCCTTATCTAAAAATGGAATGCCACCTAAGCTGGAAAATATATCTCTGGCAGTACTTGTGTACTTCATGCCTTTCTGGACTTCCATGGCGTCAATCTGACTTGAAGGCAGGGGTTTACCATGGGCAATATAAAATTGCGAACCTGAAGATTCTTTTTTTGGATTTGCTGCGTCTCCCTGACGCGCTGCTGCCAATGCACCTTTTACATGGACAAGCGTATCAACAAATTCAGCTGGAATGGTATAACCCGGACCGCCTGAACCAAGTCTTTTGCCGGAAGTTGCTTCTTTGGAATCAGGATCTCCGCCTTGTATCATAAAACCTTTTATCACTCTATGGAAAAGGACATTTTCGTAAAAACCGCTTTCAATTAGTTTGATAAAATTATCCCTGTGTAATGGGGTTTCGTCATATAGCTGTATGATCATTGTTCCCAGTGTAGTATTCATTTCTACCAGACACTGATGTGGTGGATCCAATAGTATTTCTTGAGCATACATATTTTGTTTTTTACCTTTAAATGCATTCAGCGTAACTTTGTAGTTGCCTGATAGGGTATATCGATGCTCCGGATTCATCTCATCTGATGTTTTTCCATCTCCGAATTCCCATAAATATTTATCTGCCTTTGTAGACTGATTTTTGAAATTTACTGTTGCAGGAGCGTGGGTGCTCTGTTTTTCTGCCGTAAATAAGGCTTTTGGAGAAGCACAGGATGCAAAAAATGTTACAAATAAAAGGTATTGAAATATTTTCATTTTTTTAGAATATTAATTTTTTAAAAATACTTTAAAATTGATTATTTAATTTTCATTTTTATGTCTTTAAGTGGTCTGTCTCGGCTATCTGTAGTAGTTTCTGCTATTTTATCGATCACCTCCAGCCCATTTATTACTTCTCCGAAAACAGTATAATCACCGTCGAGCATGGGTGTTCCACCGAGTTGTTTATATTTTTCTCTCTGCGCTGGAGAATATTTAAAATTCTTTGCCCGTTCAATGGCGTCTAGTTGGGCATCATCCACTGGTCCGCCATGGACTATAAAGAACTGGCATCCTGAAGATTCCTTTTGGGGATTTACTTGATCACCCAATCGTGCAGCAGATAACATTCCTTTGAAATGAGGTATAGCAATTTCAGCTGGAATAGTATACCCAGTACCCCCGCTACCAAGAGGTTTTTCTATGCTAGCTCCTTTGGATTCAGGATCCCCGCCTTGTATCATAAATCCTTTCATTACTCTGTGAAACAACAAATCGTTATAAAAGCCTTCACTTACCAGTTTCTGAAAATTTGTAGTGTGTTTTGGCGTACTGCTGAAAAGTTGAACTTCCATGTTACCAAACTCAGTGGATATTGTTGCGGCATCTTTGTTCCCACAAGAAATTAAACCAATAAAAAGTAAAAAAACGAATATGGTCCTCATGACTATAATAGATTAATTTAGTGAAAATGAAGTTATCTCATTATATTTTTTAAAATAGTTGATCACCCTCGTGACAATGAATGCTTCCTGTTCCTGAACACCTTTGACCGAAAAAGATTTTACCTCCCGCCAGTGTGGCCAGCCATCCTGATCTCTGCCTTCAAATTCAAAATAGCCTTCGTCCTCCAAAAGAGTACAAACCGCTACATGCATCAGGTCTCTTTTTTCTTCTTTTGTAAATTTTGTTTTTGGAATACGACCTAGTTCCTGTACACCAATCAGAAAAAGCACCGTCTGAAGATCAGGCAAAGCGTCTTTTTTCATAGCATCTTTTACGATGTGTCTGACTTTTAACCATTCAAAATCTCTTTCCCAATATTCCATTTGTGTCAAGTATGTGTTTTAAGCCTGCAAAAATAACAAAGTTATCGGCAAATTAAATCTATAAGATCAACATTTATCAATTAATGAATTCTGTCTCCTCTCAATTCTCTTCTTTTCATAATTTCCGCTTCGAAATCCAGCATCTGTTCCCACCTTGTTTTAACTTTTTCTTCAGGGGCATAGGTTTTTGCCAGATCAAGAAATGTGCGGTAATGTCCTGCTTCTGACACCATAAATTCATGATAGAAATCTTTTAGCTTTTCATCAGAAATATGTAGCGAAAGTAATCTGAAACGTTCGCAGCTTCGGGCTTCTATCATGGCCGAAATCAATAATTTATCAGTCAGTCTATCTTCTTCATTTCCGCCTTTTCGCTGAAATTTCATCAACTCAGTAACGTAATTATCAATCCTATTTTTACCAAAACTATATCCTCGGGATTTTAATTCCTTTATTACTTTACGGAAGTGGCCCCACTCTTCGGCAACGATGGGTGTAATTTCATCTACCAACTTATGTCTGTCAGGAAACTGAATGATCAATGAAATGCAGGTGGATGCTGCTTTCTGCTCGCAATAAGCATGATCAGTCAGGATTTCGTCAATCGATTTTTCAGCTATATTTACCCAAAAAGGATCAGTAGCCAGTTTTAGACCCAGCATATTTTTTTATTTATATAATTTTGAGACAGGCCAAATGATTCATAATCAAATCGACATTATAGATATCATAAGTTTCAAATCCGGAAGTCCACATGATACCGACTTTATCTATCGGCGATTTGAGCAACATTTTTACATTTTCATTATTTATGCTGTATTCCGCTTTAAAAACGATATTGCCGGTATACGTTTCTGTACCGCCATAAACATCATCAGAGCAATACAGATTTATACTATTCCCTGTAATAAATTGAATTCTCATCAAGTTCTCTTTGGATAAATGGCCGTAATTTTTGGCTGCATCCTTTGAAGATATTTTTATAATTAAATGAATAAAATATTCTTTCCCTTTTTTAATGACAGACATATTTACGTCCATAAGTTCCCTTTCTTTAAAGTAATTTTTTAACTTTTCGGGCGTAAAAGTGTAGAATGGCTCTGCGTTTGTTTCTATTATTCGTACATTATTTACTTTTTCGTCTCTTAAGAACAAGCACACATCTTTTTTCCCTTTTGACTTACTAGATACCGAGCTGATTTCTTCATTTTTTGGTGAGGAAGACTTAATGACGGTTAAATACGGAGCTATATTAATATTTAAAGATTGGCCCAAATCTATCATTGATTTGTTCAGCTCAGCTTCCTTTAGCTTTATTAAATGATGCGATTTTTTGACGTTCTCAGCATCATTTTTGTAAATTTTTTCTGCGGTTTTCTGTTTAGTTTTAAGATCAGCTATTTCATTTTTTAAAGTACTTTCGAACTCTTTGTTTTTTAATTGTCGGGCTTGTGATAGCTGCACTTCTTTCATAGCTACTTCTTTGTCTAGGATATCTACCAGTATAAAAGTTTCAATTTCTTTTTTTTCAGCCAGAGCTATAATATATTTTATGCCTTCTATGGTAATATTATTTGACGTGGAATTTGTGACTGATGGTTTTTTTTCTGGACTTTCAGATGCATTGATCATTCCGGAAGAGTCGATGTTTGTTGCTGAAATATCTGATTTTTGCCATGTTCCGTTCTGAAGTATTTGCACTTTCTGACCCGATAAAGTAGTAATATGACGTTGGGCTTGCAATTGCAGCATAGCCATTAGGTATAAAATAATACTAACGAATACTTTTGGTTTCATTTTTAATGATATAAAATAAAGTACAAAGATAGTCATTGATTGCGAAATGACAAGTAATCGCCTTGAGTCATTGTGTACATTTCCACATCATATAATAGCTTTTCGTCTGTAATTCATGTTAGTAGATCGAATAATAGAAGTATTATGAAACTTTAAAGATGAAAAAGTATGTTTTAACATTGTTTTCTAAATTAAAAAAAATTAAAATGTCAGAATATCAGAAAAGCAATCGTGGAGATAGTGCCAATTCTATCATCAAAAATCATATGATATGGTCTATGGGCGCTGGATTTATTCCCGTACCTATTGCTGATTTATTTGCGGTGAGTGCCATACAACTGGATATGATCAGACAAATGTGTAAGCTGTATGAGGTGGATTTTAAACAAACTGAAGGGAAAGCCGTCATTACTGCGCTTACTGGTTCGGGACTGGCTAGGCTAGGTGCCAGGGCTGTTAAGTTTATTCCGGGTGTGGGATCTATTCTGGGCGGTATTACCATGTCAGTATTATCTGGAGCTTCTACTTTTGCATTGGGAGAAGTATTCAAAAAACACTTCGAAACTGGTGGTACATTTTTGGACTTTGATCCTGAAAGGCTTAAAAAGTATTACCACGAGAAATTTGAAAAAGGGAAAGATATGGCAGAAGAATTCAGGAAAAAACAGGAAACACCCACTCAGGCTGTTGATGTCACCTCAGCTATGGATAAACTCAAAGAATTGGCTGAAATGAAGCAAGCCGGACTTTTGACGGATGAAGAGTTTGAAGCTATGAAGAAAAAGATCATCGGCTGACGAAGTCATTTTGAAGGAAGACAGTTATAACATAATACGTTGAATTCACAGAAAGGTTTTTAATCCATAATACCGTTTCCAGCTGACGATGGTTCAGGATTATTCTTTCTGCATGGACTGGTTTAGTATGGCGGTGTTTATTTTTTTTACAAGTGAAGGCCCTTCGTAGACCAATCCTGAATATATTTGAACGAGACATGCGCCTGCGTTCAGTTTTTCTAAGGCATCCGCTCCACTTTCTATACCGCCCACACCAATGATTTTAATGGTTCCACCAGATTTCTGATGGATGTAGCGGATTATTTCAGTTGATCTGAACTGAAGTGGTCTGCCGCTAAGTCCGCCCGCACCCATTTGAGTGGTGTCTGTGGTTAATGTACTCCTATCCAGGGTTGTATTGGTTGAGATGATTCCGTGAATACCCGTATTATTTACGATGTCAATGATGTCATCCAGCTGTGAATCAGTCAGGTCCGGAGCTATTTTTAATAAGATGGGTTTTGGTGCAATTTTATCTTTGTTGTGTTTCATCAAGGTAGAAAGCAATTTTGTCAGTGGTTCTTTTTCCTGAAGTTCTCTCAATCCGGGAGTGTTGGGCGAACTCACATTTACCACAAAATAGTCAACAAATGTATAAAGTTCCTCAAAACATTTGATATAATCGTCAGTTGCATGCTCATTGGGAGTAATTTTATTTTTACCTATATTTCCGCCAATGATAATGCTCTTATCTTTTCTTTTTTTAAGACGTTTGATCAATGCATCGACACCATCATTGTTGAAGCCCATACGATTGATAAGCGCACGGTCTGATGGAAGTCTGAATAACCTCGGTTTCTCATTCCCTTGCTGGGCTAGGGGAGTGACCGTTCCGATCTCAATAAATCCAAATCCCAGTGCTGACATTTGCTCAAAACACTTACCGTCTTTATCAAATCCTGCAGCAAGGCCTACCGGATTAGGAAAATGAATGCCCCAGATTTTTTTTTGAAGTGCAGGTGCATCAACGCTATATAACTTTTTAAAGAGCCATTTTATACCAGGGATTTTAAGTAAGATCGCAAGCATTTTTACAGTAATGTGATGCGCTTTCTCAGGATCCAAAAGAAACATGATTGGTTTGATCATATATTTGTACATAGCGGATATTTAATTTTGCAAAGGTAGTACACAAGGTATTATTCAGATCGGTTAATTACAAAAAAATCTGTTATGGTCATTGATTTATCCTAATTGAACTGCATTTGAAAGAAATATGACTAATAATGTTCTACTCAATTTGGGGTCAGATACGTTTTACCTTAAGTATTGACCCGCACCGCGAAAAAAAGGCTGCATCTATTGGTTCCTATAAGTGATTAATGATATTAAATAATTCAATGCAGAATTTGTGATAATATTATTTAGATGTGCTGTAAGTCTTATCGAACTTCGAAAATTCATTTTTGTACACTTTCTTAATTGTATAACAGTTGATATTCGTATAGAAATTAAATAATTTTGTACTTTTGAAAAAATTTTATTTAAAGCAGAAATCATCATGGGTAGATTAGTAAGGATTTCAATTTATGCACTGGTCATATTTATTTTATATTTTTGGGTGACAGTTTTGGTAAAATCATACCAAAAATCCAAAATCAGTACACAGACAACGGGACTCGAGACAGACTCGACATTCATGGATAGTATATATCAGGACTCTGTTATGAAACAAACCACTGAAATGAATGACATAGAAGACGGAAATATTATATCCAATGAAGATATCGTAGATGGCGCTGTCGATTACAATGATCTGGATGCCAAAGTAGAGAAACTGGAAGAAAAGAAAAAAAATCAACCTGCTACTCCGCCATCAACAAAAATCAAGGAAACTGCCACAATGAAAAATGAATCAGGTACAACAAATCAAACAACAAAGCCTGCCATTAAACCCAAAGAGAAAATCTCTGAGCCGATTCGTGATCTAAAAAATAATTCATCAAAAATTAATGCAGGCGATGGAGGATCTTATATGGTGATGGCTGGCAGTTATTTGTTGAAAGAAAATGCAGAAAAAATGAGAACCAAACTAAAAAGTTTAGGCTTTAGTCAGGCAGAAATTGTGGTGTTTCCTTCATCAGAATATCATTCTGTTGTGGCCGTACGCTATAGTTCGGAAAGTAAAGCACAAAGCGCGGCTTCTGAGCTAAAAAGAAAAGGTATTGACAGTTTTGTGAAAAGCAGATAAACAAAACAAAACCACTATCCTATGTGCGGTCGTTCTTCTCTTACAAAAGTAGAAAAGGAAATTGAAGCTCGTTTTCATGCTACTTTCTATACTGAAGAGCTCGTAAAATACAATCCACTGCCCAACTATAATGTAGCACCCACACATATGGTGCCTGTGATCACAAGTGCCGAACCCGATCATTTGCATATATACAGATGGGGCTTGATTCCATTTTGGGCAAAAGATAAAGCAATAGGCGCAAAGATGATCAATGCTAGGGTAGAAACGCTGATGGATAAGTCGGCTTTTAAAAAACTCTTGGCTTCACAAAGATGTATTGTACCAATGGATGGATTTTATGAATGGAAGACCAGAGGGAAGTTAAAAACGCCGTTTCGGATCATTACGACAGATCAGGATATATTTTCTGTGGCTGGTCTGTGGGATATCTGGCATGTGCCGGATACAGGGGAGACCTTATGCAGCTTTACGATCATCACTACTCCGCCAAATCGACTGATGGAAAAAATCCATGACCGAATGCCAGCCATTTTACTACCCGAAAATGAAAAGTATTGGCTTGACAATGAAATAAAACCTGTGGAAGCCCTTCAAATGATCATACCGTATCCTGCAGAAAATATGGATGCCTACGAAGTTTCAGCAAAAGTTAATAATGTGAGGGTGAATGATCCAACCTTAATATTACCTGTAGAATCATCACCAGAGGCCATTCAAACAAGTCTTTTTTAAAACATTGATAAACCTGTCTTAGGAAAACATTATTTGGTCGATAAATATCTTGAATTTGCTATATTTCAAACTATATTTGGAACCTATTTAAGCCTTTAGTGGTTTTACAATCTGTCATTTATTTAATCAAAATCAATTAAAATCAATTAAAAATGAATTTTAGAAAAAATCTTTTATTTGGCTGTTTTATTCTTGTGGCACAATTGCTTTCTGCCCAAACTGCGGATGAAATCATTAATAAATATTTTGAAAATACAGGTGGTAGAGAAGCATGGTCAAAATTGACATCGATGAGATCTACTGCCAAGGTTAAAACTCAAGGTATGGAATTTCCGGCGATTATGCTTTCAAAGCCTATGAGACAGAAAATCGCTTTTACATTTCAGGGGATGACTATGGTTCAGCCTGCATTTGATGGAACTACAGGATGGCAAACCAATTTTATGACGATGAAGGCGGAAAAAATGGAAGCAGAAGACAACGAAATTACAAAAGCAGAGGTGGCTGACTTTCCTGATGCCTTCCTGAGATATAAAGAAAAGGGTTATACCATTGCTTTGGAAGGTAGCGAAACTGTAGAAGGTACAGATTGCTTCAAAATAAAACTTACCAAAAAGCCAGTGATGATAGAAGGAAAGGAAGAAGAAAATTCGACGGTTTACTTCTTTGATAAAGAAAATTTTATTCCTATCATGACCAAATCAATCATAAAAAAAGGACCTGCAAAAGGTAAATCTTCAGAAGCTGTATTTTCTGATTATCAGGAAGTAAATGGTTTAATGTTGCCTTTTACAGTGGATCAGAAGTTTGAAGGTCAGACCCAAGCATCTATTGCCATTGAAAAAATAGAACTTAATGTTGAGATCGACGATAAAGAATTTGCGTTTCCAGAAGGTAACTAATTAAATAATCAACATTAAAATAAAGGAGTATCTGATAGCAATATAGCGGATACTCCCTTTTTATCTCTTTATCCACTTTAAATCAAAATAAATGAAGCAATATATTTTACTTGTTCTTGCGCTGGCTAATTTTAAAATTCTTACAGCTCAAAAACCAATTCCGCTTAAAAGTGATGAAATATTCGGTGCAGTCAGAGCACGTCAGATAGGACCTGCGGTTATGTCAGGAAGAGTATCTGATCTGGAAGCCCATCCTACTGATTCCAAAATATTTTATGTCGCTGCGGCTGGTGGAGGAGTATGGAAAACAAACAATGCCGGAGTCACATTCAACCCAATATTTGACAAACATACCCAATGCACCGGCGCCATAGAGATAGATCCCAATGATCCTGACAAAACCCTATGGGTAGGCACAGGAGAAACCTGGACTAGAAACAGTGTCAGTATCGGAGATGGTATATACAAATCTGAAGATGGTGGACAGAATTGGAAAAACATGGGGTTGACCCGTTCAGAGCGTATCAGTAATATTATTGTAAATCCTAAAAATTCTAAAGAAGTTTACGTAGGTGTTATGGGTGCTCTCTGGGGAGATAGCGAAGAAAGAGGGGTATACAAAACTACTGACGGCGGACTTACTTGGAATAAAATATTTTACATTAATGCTTCCACAGGTTGTTCGGAGCTTACTATGGATCCGTTCAATCCAGCCATCATGTACGCTGCTTTCTGGGAATTCAGAAGAACAGCCTACTCCTTCAATTCAGGCGGCGTCAATAGTGCGCTGTACAAAACCACGGATGGCGGAAAAAATTGGAACAAAATTCACAATGGTTTTCCTTCAGGCAAACTGGGTAGGATAACGGTAGCTGTTGCGCCATCCAATGCTTCGATCGTCTATGCTGTACTCGAAACTGAAAAGAACGAAGACAAAGGACTTTACAGATCTGAAGATGCCGGTGCAAACTGGAAAAAACTGAATGGTGACTTCGAACTGGTGATCAGACCTTTCTATTTTTCACGCATCGTCATTGACCCAAAAAACCCTGATATTATACTTAAAGCAGGTCTCCAAGGATATATGAGTAAAGACGGTGGAAAGACATTCAGGAGTATAGGCGGAGGCATTCACTCAGACTTTCACGATTATATTTTTGATCCAAATGACTCTAATAAAATTGTAGTGGGTACAGATGGTGGTGTTTATCGGTCATGGGATGGTGGTACGGTTTGGGAAATGGTAAAAGGTCTGCCTTTGTCTCAGTTTTATCACGTTTCTTTTGATAACCAAAAACCATATCGTGTATATGGTGGACTTCAGGACAATGGCTCATGGACAGGTCCAAGCAAACAGGTAGGTGGCATCAAAAACAGCGATTGGGTATCTGTGGGTTATGGCGATGGATTCAGAGTGTATCCGCACCCTAAAGATCCAAATACCGTCTACTCAGAAATGCAAGGCGCAGAAAATATATGGAGAGTTGATGTGGCCAAAAGTCAGGCAAAAATCATAAAACCATATGCGGAAGATGGCGATCCAAAATTACGTTTCAATTGGAATGCACCACTTTCTACCAGTCTTCACAATCCAGACAGGGTATATGTTGGAAGTCAGTTTGTGCATGTATCGGATGATAAAGGGGAGACATGGAGAAAGCTTTCTCCCGATCTTACGACCAATGATCCAAAAAAACAACTTCAGGAAGAATCAGGTGGACTGAGTGCTGATAACTCCGGAGCTGAAAACCACTGTACAGTATTTACCATCAACGAATCTCCTCTGGATAAAGATGTCATTTGGGTGGGTACGGATGATGGCAATGTACAACTGACCATGGATGGCGGTAAAACCTGGATCAATGTGACAGGTAATATTACCGGTGTACCTAAAAATACATGGACCTATTTTATCGAGCCAAGTAATTTTGATAAAAATGCCGCATTTGTGGTGTTTGATGGACATACCCAAAATGATATGAAGCCATATGTATTAAAAACTACGGATGCAGGCAAAACCTGGAAATCTGTAGTCAATGATCAGATTCCTGTATTTGCCAGAAGTATAAAGGAGGATTTCAAGAATCCGAATTTATGGTATTTGGGTACAGAATCAGGGTTGTATGTAACGGTAGATGCTGGTCAAAACTGGGCAAAATTTGAAAACAATATGCCAGCTGCAGCCATTCATTATATGGCTTTGCATCCGGAAGAGAATGCACTGATCATGGCTACACATGGACGAGGTGTGATCATCATCGACGATGTGACTCCATTGAGAAAGATTACCGAAGAAGCCATGGAAAAAGAACTTGATTTTATTGCTGTAAAACCTACAGTGATCAATGAAAGTACATCCTTTCAGAGTTTTCCTGCTGTTGGCGAATATGTTGGCGATAATCCAACTACTGCTGCCAGGATAGTGTATTTTATGAACAAACGACACACGTTTGGAAAAATGACCATGGAAATTTATGATGAAGATGGTAAAAAAGTAGCTGATCTGGTACCTGGCAAAAGCAAAGGCATCAATGAAGTGCAGTGGAACTATACCTTAAATCCTCCTAAGACGGCAAAAGGCAAAACGTTTACCTTTGGTGGATTTGCTGCACCTACAGTACCTGCCGGAAAGTACACAGTAAAGATCAACAAAGGAAACAAGGAGTTTACGGAGGAAATCGAATTGAAATATGATGAGACATCCATCCATTCTCTGGAAGACAGAAAGCTGAAAGATGAAAAAGGTATGGAATTGTACAATATGATGGAATCTTTGGCATATGAGGTGGACAAGCTGGATATGCTGCAAAAGACAGCGGAAGAAATACTTCCATTGCTGAAAGACAAAAAGTTGGCCAAACAACTCAATCTGCAGGCATACATCAAAGAAATAGAAACCCTGAGAAGTAAGCTGGTAATCACCACAGGCGATAATTATGTTGGTGCGGCTGAGCCACAGTTGAGAGAAAAAATAGCATCACTTTATGGCGAAGTGGTAGGATATGCAGGGAAGCCATCGGGTGCACAACTTGCCAATCTTATTTTGCTGAAAACCCGATTGACAGAAGCAGGTACCAAAGTTAAAACAGTGGTTCAAAAGTCTGAAGCACTGAACAAACAGCTCTTAAAAGCTAAAATAGATAAAACTATCGTGGCTACGCTCAATGAAAGAGCCTGATAGGAATTTATTTCAAGGATAATTTACGTTGGAAAAGGCCGGTGATGTTGTATTGCCGGCTTTTTTATTTTGGGTGCTTTGGAAGCTTTGTAAAATTTTCAGTTTGCCTTATTGCATTCCGAAGTATATTATTTCCATGCTGAAGGTAAATATTGTTTTATATTTGTCTATAGAAGTAATGAAGGGAAAGAAATGTTTTATTAGAACAAAACTTCTATGGTGTAAATGCAAAAGTTACATATTTTTAGAATCCAGTGGTCAAATAAGAGAATTAGAAGATATAGAAAACAATACATGTCAAATTTCAGAAATATTTGGTATTAATGGTAGGTTTTTACTTTTTTAAATTTTAATATGAATAAGTGGATCAAACAAAAGATTTATAGAACAGTTTGGTTTCGCTGCGTTTTTATTCTCTGTTTGGAATCAGACGACATTTCAATCCCGCAATCTGCCTGAAGATACATTTTTAAATTCAACATATATTACTTTAACAGAAACGGATGACCATATCACTTTTAAATCGGACACTGCCAAAAATAAGCTTGAAATCATCTTTTTTCAGGGTGGATTGAATGATGCAAAAGCCTGTGCACCGCTGTGCAGAAAACTTGCAAAAAACGGGTTTATCTGTCATTTAATGAAAATGGATTGGAGACTTCCACATCATGATTATCAAAAAGTATCAGAATTATTTGACCTGACAAAAGGAAGCTTTGTTATTGGCGGGCACTCATAAAGTGGGAAAATGGTGGCACAATTTGTAAATGAAAATCCGAATATATTTAAAGGTCTGTTCTTGATGGGCACTTCACCGAATAGTATCTACTGTTATTTGTGATCGTATGTTCCCTTGTATCTACCTGTACCTCTTAAAAAATCCGAAAGCTCGCTGATAAATCCAGTTCATTTGGTAACTTATGGAAAGTCATTTCTTATGATCTCATTCTTCTTCTCCTTATGGCGCCACCTTCTGCGCTTGATCCTTAAATATCCTGCCTTTCCCCTTATAAGAAAGTCCTGCAGTACTATATCTGTAAATCCTTTTTATTCTTATTGACTTACATTATAGTCTACCAATATCTCATTGTTCTCCTATAAATGAATCTCATACACCATCTGTTTTGAAGACACTTCTTCCAATTCAATAACTTCTTTGATTTTGAAATATTCTAAAAGGCCTACAGGTAAAAACATCACTTCAGTTTCCATTCCCACCTTTTTGCAACAAAGTTAATGTTCTCCCCACCCTATTAAATTGACCCTTTTAAACCCGTTATGAACAAAACGGGTTGATAAATTTTTTTATCTTCCATTTAGTACTAAAGTACTATTTTAATTATCAGATTCTCACTTTAAATTTGTGGTTATTACCAATCATTTTAAAAACTAAACATATTAATTTATCTAATAAAAAACAAACCGTTTGTTGTCTTCCCAATAATTCTGATACACTGTAACAAATAAATCTTTTTAATATGAAAAACATTCTAATTCTTTTTATGCTGTTCATTACCACAAACCTATGTCAGGCGCAAATCTGGGAACCCCATACTGTAAATTTTCCAAGACCTACTCAAGGCTGGCGAATTACTCCAGCCAATGATTCTGTGGCTTGGACCTTTGGATTTGTTTTAGATTTACTCGGCGATTTTATACAAGAAGATTATTCCTATAGCCGAACTACAAATGGTGGAAATACTTGGATTTCAGGAACTTTTCCAGGTATTCAGAAAAGTGGATACCTTTCAAATATTTTCGCAGAAGGCCCTGATAACGCATGGATTGCATTCACTGACTACACTGAAGGTGGCAAAATATTTCATACCGATAATGGTGGTCAATCCTGGGTTCTATTGGATGCACCCATAGCGGATCTCTTTGTCGGAATTATATATTTTTGGGATCGTGATCATGGTATTATTACGGGAGATCCAATAGATAATGTGTACCCTATCTATACTACTGATGACGGAGGTTTTACTTGGCAAAAGGTTGGTGAAAACAATATGCCCCCTCCAATAGATAATGATGAGTATACTGTTTCCGGAAATTTTGCTGTAAATGGTGATAATATTTGGTTTGAAACTTATTATAATCGTGTATTTTATTCTCCGGATAGGGGGCATAACTGGACTGTTTGGGAAAATCCTACAACGGGTGAATATGGTCTAGATCTCAAAGCAGATGAGGATAATTTCCTGTACTTCATTCAAATAATAAAAACGGATGAAGAAGATCACTTCGAACTCTTTCGTCGACATCCTGATGATACTGACTGGACAAACATCACACCAATAGACAATAGCAAATACATCAGTGGGTTCAGCCATGTGCCTGGTACCAAAACGCTTATCATCAATCTAGTCGACGAAACACGGATTAGTTATAATCACGGAAAATCCTGGATCAGTGTGGACAGTGACACCACTATCGTGCGAGGCTTTACTTCATTTGTCAATGATCAAATAGGGTATTGCTGCCAGTTGCCTCTTAGTCTCGGAAGATATGAGCATCCGTCCAAAAACGTCTATAAATACATTGGGACACCTTTGTCTGGTCTTTTAAATCCCAAACCCATTGATATCAATATGGCTGTGTCTCCAAGTCCTGCAAGTGACCACATCATATTAAATATCGAGGGAATACATCCGGCCGATTATTGGATACTGATTAATGACATCACCGGTAAACTTATGTTTAAGGCGGAAATAACGAAGGAAACTGTTTTTTCTAAAACCATGGACGTCAGTGCCCTTGCCAAAGGATTGTACACGATTACAGTGAGCAATAGTCAAGGTTTGCGAACACAAAAATTTATGAAAATGTAAGACAGGGAAGGAATTTGATTTAATATTGAAAGAGGGACGTCTTCCATTAATTGATAAATTGACGGTAACCACAGATGGCAAACCACTGGATATTTGTGAAAGGATGCCAAATAAACTGATCGCTTACTTCAGATTAGATAAAAATTCTTTTGCAAAAAAAAATTAAGATCAGATTCCTCCTGCTTGAATGCCATTATTAAGTCTATAAAAAAGGTGGTTGGAAAATCCTTACAGGCAAATGGAAACATTCGGCTCACTATTATTTATTTTGGTGTTATGGCCTATAATACGCTATTCTGTAAGAAAAACGACAAAAATAAAGGCTTGAAAAACAGCATGATACGAAATGATTTATCAATTTTGTGATTCAGTTGCACCCTGAGTATATGTTTAAGAAATTATTGACCATAATTTTTGTAGGGATAAGCCTTTTTGCCCCGACCGATGATGACAAAAGCCATCTGAAAGTGGATGAAAAACCGGTTTTGTCTTTTGATTCTTCTACACCACCTTCTCTTTCCTATATTGAGCCAAAGTTAAATCAATAGATTTAAAAATACGCTTCAGTCGAATTTCGTGATAAAATAAGTTACCTTCACCGATGTACTGGCAAAATGCCGCATTTTGTGCTTGAAATTGTTAATGCAAAAAATATTTGAAACCCTGATTGATAGCTATGTGGACCATAAGGTAGGCATAGCTGAAAACTTTTTAAATGAAAGTCTTGCCGCACATCTGAAGGAAAACCTTTCCCTCCTTTACCGTGAAGAAGCCATGAAAAATGCCGGAACTGGCAATGAAGAACACATACTTCAGAATAAATTAATCAGAAGTGACAAAATATATTGGTTGGACAGAAACCACAATGATCTGTATGAAAATGAATTTCTGGATCTGATCGAGCAATTTGTTATATATCTGAATGCTACTTGTTATACAGGTATCACAGGGTATGAATTTCATTATGCGATGTATGAAACAGGAAGTTTTTATGCCAAGCATTTTGACCGATTTCGCAATGATGGCAGCCGGCAGTTTTCGCTGATCACTTATCTGAACTGTGATTGGATCGATGGACATGGCGGCGAATTGTGTATTTATCATGAAGCTGGCCATAAGCAACTGGTTGCACCAAACAATGGCAAAAGTGTTTTTTTTAAAAGTAACGAACTGGAACACGAAGTCTTACTCACCCATGCGCCAAGGATGAGCATCACTGGATGGCTTAAGCGATAGTATTATCATGGGTCGTAGTTGTGCAACAGAGAAAGTAAATTAAAATAAACTATACATCTTAACTTTTTTTTTATCTATTTTAATGTTTGATGCAGCCAAATAAATCAGGTAAAATATGCCCGGCTACATACATTTTTTATGAAATATTTTATAAAATTTGGAACTAATATAGAAAAATAAAGTGGATACCCATAGTATAAATACGGGTTGAACGTAAAAAAGTATATTTATTTTCACAAAACCCCTTTATACATGACGTATTTTTATAAATATGTATCAATATTGAGTCACATTTACCTTTTTATGTTTTCTCAAAGTTAAGTCTGTTTTGAATAGCCTTACATTTTGAATAATAAATAATTGATATGAAAACATCCATCATCCATGAAGGATACAGGATTGAGGAATTCCTTTGGGATGAAATGTATTCTGACGAAGGAATAAGAAGTCATTATGCTCCATTTATGGCAGATATTGAAAGTCTGAATCATGATGATATGGCCAAAAAAAATGATCTTGCCAGGAAATTATTTATGACCTAGGGGGTTATTTTTACAGTATATGACAGTGGTGAAGGCATCGAAAATTTTTTTCCGTTTGATGTTATACGCAGGATTATCAATGCTCAAGAATGGGAAAAGATCGAATCCGGTATTAAACAAAGATTAAGATATGTCAGCGAATATATCTGCCCGCAAAACCATGAGTTCAGGGGAAGAAGATGCTACGCATGTACGGGTAGAGATTTATATACCGGATTATGGTTGGATAGGCATAGATCCCACCAATAATTGTATTGCTCCGGATAAATATGTCCGAATAGCAGTGGGCAGATTTTTACCTAAGAAATCTCCGTATGGAACCCATGAAGGTTATTATTGGTTAGGTTACGAATGGTCAAACTTATTATTAGTTTGCCAGAGATGTAACAATAAAAAAAGCAGCCATTTTCCAATAGCAGATCAAACACTTAGACTTAATAGTCATTCTGTAGACTTTGCAGGTAATATAATTTTTTTGATTACTGATACAGTGTATCAAAATGAGGGCAATATATTACTCAATCCTGAAATAGATACGGTTGAAGATTATTTTATTTTTAAACCTAATGGTGAAATAGCTGGAATCGATCCAGAAGGTAGAGGTGCTTTAAGTATTAAATTGTATGGTTTACAAAGGGAAAGATTGGTTCTTGGTAGAAAAAAAATAGCAGATGACTTCTTCGACGAGATTAAAGAAGCCCTGGTAAGATATAACTTATCAGAAATAAATGAAAATTCATTAATAGACATCCTAAATCTAAAATTTAACACTCTTAGAAATAAAAGTCAAAACAAAACACTTCAATATTCTAGAGTTTGGTACTTTCTCTACAATAAATTTGAAATATTTGCAAGAGAATACTTGACCAACCAAGGTGATTATGATTTAATTGTGGCAAGGTTTAATATTTTTTCGACTTTGTAATTTTTATTAATTATTCCTACAGATATATTTAAAAAATGTCATAATTTGATGAACTAATTTTTGATAAAATTATTTTATTCTTAATTATTTTCTTTCATATGCGACTATATATTGAAAATAGCCACCACAAAACAACACAAATTATAAAGGCTGGTAAAGAAGAGTTGGAACTTGATATTGATTCCATTGGTGTATTTGAAGAAAATCAAAGTGTAAGAATTTCTCCTGAACAAAGCAAGTCAATTGTACTTAACGCTTTTCATAAGTCCATTCAACGTAAATAGTAAAATTAATTGAAGCTAAGTATGTATATCCATTTCCCTTCTCAATGTAGAGTTTGAATCATTTTATTACCCCATACTAGAAAATTTCATCGATTTTAACCAATAATTGAAAAGTATAACTCAGGAATGATCAAATAGAATCTTCATTCCTTCCCAAACAAAAACGCTACATCTTGCCCACCGCCAGAAATAGTCGCCTTCATTGAGTCGCCTTTTATTTCATATACAATTTTCTTTGGAAATTCATTTTTTGCATTTTCGCAAACAAAAGACGTGTCTGTCATTTGAGTGAATAAAAATGATGTAGGGTTCGGATTTCCAGACATAAACACATCATAACTCCACACTGTATCCTTTAGAACAAGTCTCACATTTTCCTTCCAGACGGTATCTTTTTGTTGCATGGTAAAACCTAGCCCAAGATATAAAGAATCACTTATTTTTTGCCACTGTTCATAGGTCATTTTTCCGGCTTCATCATTGGAGCGAAGCCATTTACCCAGAAGCCAATCGATATTGGATTTACTACCTCCAGACAAATCTTGATTGTGGGTATCTTTGACTTCTTTGCATGAAATACAACATAAGACGGAGAGAAGTAAAAACATGTTTTTCATAAAATAATCCTAATGTGTGAATGCAAAAAAAAATGAATTTAATTTGAAAGCCTTCAGCAAGTATCTGAAATACTAAGCTATCATGATTATCATTAAATTTTAAAAATCAAATATACAAAAATAATTATTGCGATATCTCATTTTTATTGCTTGATGCTTTGAAATTATAAAGAAGTGATAAATTTCAGAAAGATTACTATATCATTCAATTGATTCATTGTATTGATATTGAACTGAAGATCAAGAACAATAACAATTTTTCCAGAATATTGACCACAATATTAATTTCACAATACAGATTGAGAAAGTAGAAATAATTTTGAAAAATTCATATCGAAAAATATACAGCATAGATTTCTACATCACCAATTCATTCACCATCTTTCCTTCCAGTTTTGTAACTCCCATGAGATATTTATCCACAGCTCTGGCAGCTTCTCTACCTTCGTGGATTGCCCAGACAACGAGTGATTGTCCACGACGCATATCTCCGGCTGCAAAGACATGAAGGAGATTAGTCTGATAGTTTTTTGTATTGACATTGCCTCTTGAATCCAACTCGATACCCAACTGATCGATAATACCTTCTTTTTGCGGATGAAGAAACCCTGCAGCAATAAATACATAATCACATTCCAGTATTCTGGTAGTGCCATTGACTTCAACAAAATCATATCTACCGGAGGTTTCATCCATCTTCCATTCGATATCTACCAACTCAATACCTGTCAAAACTCCTGCCTGATCTTTGATAAATCTTTTGGTCTGAATCGACCATTCTCTTTGACATCCTTCTTCATGTGAACTGGAAGTACGAAGTACCATAGGCCAAAGTGGCCAGGGATCTTTTTCCGTACGACTATTGCCCGGTTTTGATAAAAGTTCAATTTGTGTCACAACATTAGCCCCTTGTCTTTTGCTAGTTCCTACGCAATCTGCACCCGTGTCACCACCGCCAATGACGACTACATTTTTGCCTTTTACATGAATTGTAGGGATTGTTTTCAAACCAGCGTCTACATATTTATTAGATTTTTCCAGAAAATCCATCGCAAAATAAACCCCTGTAGCCTCACGTCCTGGAATATTCAGATCTCTTGGCATGGTACTGCCTCCACATAAAACTAAAGCATCATGATCCGCTTCGATATCTTTTATGTCGATATTAAAACCAACATGGGCACCACAAATGAAGTTGATGCCAGCTTCTTTCATGGTCTCAATACGTCTGTCTATTATCCATTTTTCGAGTTTGAAGTCAGGAATTCCGTATCTCAGCAGACCACCAGGCTTATCATTTCGTTCATACACCGAGACGCGGTGACCTGCTTTACTGAGCTGCTCAGCGGCAGCCAATCCGGCAGGCCCCGATCCGATGACGGCAATTTTTTTGCCTGATTCTAACCCCAAATTATTGGCTCTTACCCAGCCGTGAGCAAATGCATGCTCTATGATTTGTTTTTCTATAGTTTCGATCGTAACTGGCAGACTGTTTATACCCAATACACATGCTGATTCACATGGTGCCGGACAAATCCGACCAGTAAACTCTGGAAAATTGTTGGTTTTTGATAGGATGTCATATGCTTTATACCATTCTTCATG
>Ga0105047_10001042_pt1 | contig 48969 bp, 41 predicted proteins | sample MAT04_FD_78384 | JGI IMG/M metagenome (GOLD analysis project Ga0105047, IMG submission 78384) | Freshwater microbial communities from Lake Fryxell liftoff mats and glacier meltwater in Antarctica - MAT-04 (megahit assembly) | ecosystem: Environmental > Aquatic > Freshwater > Ice > Liftoff...
GGCACCACGTTCACCGCCATCCTCTCGGGCAGCGGCGACCCGGACCTCTACGTGCGCGTCGGCTCGGCGCCCACCACCACCAAGTACACCTGCCGCCCGTACCTCGACGGCCCGGCCGAGACCTGCGCCATCACCGTGCCGACCTCGAGCTCGAAGGTCTTCGTCAGCATCAACGGCTACACCGCGGCGAGCTTCAGCGTGAAGGTCACCTACACCACGCCATGATTCAAGCTGAGCCCAACGCCCCGAGCGCATCGTAGGTCGCGTACTTGTAGACCTCGGAAAGCGTCGGGTAGTTGAAGCAGGCCTGGATGAAGAGGTCGGCGGTGGCGCCCATCAGCATCGCGGTCAGCCCGACGTGGATGAGCTCGGTGGCGCCTTCGCCGATGAGATGAACGCCCAACAGCTTCTGGTCGGCGCGTCCGAAGAGCAGCTTCAAGCGCCCGTGCTGCTCACCAATGATTCGCCCCTTCGCGTTGTCGGCGAAGGCTGCGCGGCCCGACACGTAGGCGATTCCCTTCTCGCGCAGCGACTCTTCCGTTTCCCCCGCCATCGAGACTTCGGGAATCGTGAAGACGCCGAAGGGCAACACCGTGGGCAGCGACGTTTTGTATTTGAGATCGAACGCATCGACGATCGCGACGCGCGCCTGGTCCATCGCGGTCGAGGCGAGCGCCGGAAAGCCGATGACGTCGCCGGCAGCGTAGATGTGCGGCACCTCGGTGCGAAAGCGTGCGTCGACCGTGAGCTGGCCGCGCTTCCCCGCCGTGAGTCCCGCCGCCGCCAGGTTCAGAGCCCCGGTGTTCGCGTTGCGGCCGGCGCAGACGAGCACGAGGTCTTTGTGCAGCGACTTGCCCGACGCGAGCGTCAGCGCCACGCCGTCGCCTTCGCTGGTCACCGTCTTCACCGTGTCGCACTTGCTGACGACGATGCCCAGGCCCGCCATGCGCTCTTCGAGCAGCGCCTGCACCTCGCCGTCGAGGAAGGGCAGCAGCCCGCTGCGGCTCTCGACCAGCGTCACCTTCGTGCCCAGCGCCGCGAAGAGACACGCGTACTCACAGCCGATGACGCCGCCACCCACCACCGCCATCGACTTCGGCAGCATGTGCACCCGCACGATTTCGTCCGAGTCGTAGACCCTGAGGTCGTCGAAATCGAAGAGCGGCGGCCGGTTCGGTGACGAGCCCGTCGCAATCAGCACCACGTCGGCGGTGACGCGCGCCGCGCCCGCCTGCACCGTGTGGGGGTCGACGAAGGAAGCGCTTCCCTGCAGCCGCGTCACCCGGTGGCGCGCGAGGTTGTCGTCGATCCGCGCCCTCTCTTCGGTCATCACCACGGTCGATCGATGCAGCAGGTCGTCGAGCCGCGCCTCGCGGTTGAGTGACAAGTCAACGCCGTGAAGGCCGCGCTGTCGGAAGCCCGACAGGTACAGCGCCGTCTCGCGCAGCGTCTTGCTGGGAAGGGTGCCGGTGTTGACCATCGCTCCGCCGGGCACGGGCTCACGCTCGACCAGCGCCACCCTCTTTCCGAAGTAGGCCGCCTGCGCAGCCCCCTTCTCGCCCGCCGGGCCGCTGCCAATCACCAGCAGGTCGAAGTGCGCGTCAGCCATGGCTTTTCCAAATCCAGTTAACGCTTTTTCACCGGGTGGAACCACCCTTCAAATGCTCAAAGGAAAAACGCCCCTCATCGTTGCGCTGGTCCTCGGCGTCTTCGCCGGCCTCATCGCCTACAGCGCGGTGAAGAAGAAGGAGTCAGACGTGCGTCGGGGGTGGAACCTGGTGCCAGTGGTGGTCGCCGCGATCGACATCGGCGAAGGCACGGTCGTCACCTTCGACATGATTTCCCAGCGCTCGGTGCCCGAGCAGTTCGTGACTTCATCGGTGGTGAAGCCCGACTCGGCTTCCTACGTCGTGAACCAGAAGGTCCTCGTCCCGGTGCAGGCGGGCGACCCGCTGCTGTGGAGCCAGTTCGAGACCACCCGCGCGGCCGAACGGCTTTCGGCGAAGGTGCAGAAGAAGGCCCGCGCCATCACGCTCGACGTCGGCAAGTCGGCGTCTGTTGGCGGGTGGATTCGGCCCAACGACCACGTCGACATCATCGGCACCTTCAAGGACCCGCAGACCAACGAGAACGTCGCTGTCACGCTGCTGCAGAACGTGATTGTCCTCGCGACCGGGAAGCTCACGGGCACGACCAACGTGAACCTGATTCCCGAGAACCAGCGCGACTACAACAACGTCAGCCTGATGGTGATCCCCGAAGAGGCCGAGATTCTCGTCCTCGCCCAGGACCTCGGCAGCCTGTCGCTGTCGCTGCGTAACGAAGACGACGTCGACGCCATCGAAGAGCGGGGCCGCGCCACCATCAACACCCTGCTCTCGGGCCAGCGGATGACGGTGCTCGCCGCGAAGCGCAAGGCGCTGGTCGAGGTCATCCGCAACAACACCAGCACCAACGAGGGGAGCCGGACGCCGTGACTGTTCTTTTCGCCTTTCTCGTCGCGGTCTCTGCGTTTTTTGCAGCGGTCGGGGTGATGCGGCTGCTCCGCCAACGGGAGTCCATCCCTCAAGGCTGGGCGGCGCAGCGGCTGCGGCAGCGGTTTCGTTCGGGGGTGCGGCGGGCACGGTTGCGCGCGATGGGGTAACCGGTAAGTTGGCGGCCCCCCGAAGTTGGAGGCTGCTTTCATGGCGCGCCGGCTGATTCTCATCGTCACCCTCGCAGTCGCGGGCATCGGGTGGGCCGCTGGTCGCAGCAAGCTCATCGAGTTCCGCAATCTTCCGAAAGACGCGCCCGGCCTGGTGCGGCTGCTGAAGACGTCGAAGGACCAACCGTTTCGCACCGTGGCCTCGCTGTCGCTGGACACGCTGCTGAGAGAACGCGGGCACGAGCTGCTCGAGTCGGCCGAGGTCGACCAGCTGCTGGGCGAGGCGCTCACCGGCTTGTTCAACAACATGGTCGCCGACACCGACATCTTCACGTGGGACCGTGAGAACTACGGCCCGCGCGGCGACATCGTCTGCAAGGAAAAGGCGCTGGTGTATCCGGGCCGCGTCAGCCTCTCGTTCGAACGGAAATACACGGTGAAGGTCCAGGGCAAGCGCGTCGACCGCGGCTATTGGGGCCAGGAGTGCACCCTCACCGTCACCACCGCGAAGACGGAAGACGAATGGCACCAGTGGACGGCGTCGAAGGGCTGGGGAATCAACCCGCACGCCGTCTTCGTCAACGACAACGTCGCCCGCCTGGCCCTCACGCTCTACTCGCCCGGCACCAGCCAGACGCCGACGCCGCGGCCTGAACGCCCCATCTACGTCGGCTTTGGCGTGCGCGAGAAGGAAGACAGCGATTGGAAGCTGCTGGCGGTCGAGTCGCCCACGTCGATCGACTACCGCAAGCAAGAGAGCAACATCTTCCCGCCCGACCAGAAACCGGGAGAAGCCGAGAAGAAGGCCCGGGTCGCTTTCTGGATGGAGTCCGTGCGCGTGCTCAACCCCGTGCGCGAAAACTTCGTCGGAACCGAGCTCACCCTCTTCAACATGCCGTCGTCGGGTCCCGACGCGGTCGACAACAAAGACAAGTGGATGCTCGAGCCCTACCGCAAGGCCGACTCGCCGCTGGTGCGGGCCTCCGTCGAGCTCAAGCTCTCGCGCATGGGCACCGGGACGACGCCTGCCGTGCTGGGTGAGCTGGCCACCCAGGTGCGCCACCCCGCGATTCGCAACGAGCTCATCAGAGAGCTGCTGCGCGTCGTCGGCCCGCGGCTCGATGCGGCGCCGGCCGCCAGCGAGGAGGACAAGGCGGCCTTCGTCGCCGTCGTCTCACCCGACCCGAAGAACCCCGCCATCGTGAAAGAGCTGAAGGTCGACGGCGACTGGGCGCGGCTTCGCGTCTCGAATCAGAAGATTGATGGCTTCGTCTTGAAGAAATTTACCGACGGTTGGCAAATTATCGGCACGATGCGTTAACGCTGTTTCTTCAGCGGCCAGACGAGCTGACCGCGCGCCGCTGCGTTCGCGTCGGTGTCGGCGTACCCCCGCATCTTTTCGCTCGCGAGCAGCAGCGGGCCGCCTTCTGCGCTCAACCCCACCAGCGCGACGAGCTCGGGCACGGCGAGCACGTCGACCAGCGGCACCTGCGACAGGCCCTTCGCCACGCGCGACGGGTCGACGCCGAACTCCACCCCGTGCGCCTGCTTGCCCGGCTCGGCGGGCACGGCGGTCAGCGCGGCTTCGATCGCCGCGCCATCGTTGCCGAAATAGACGTGGCTGCCGCGGACGCCGATTTTTACTTCGCCCTCGCGCAGCAGCAGCGAGTAGCCCTCGCCGTTCTCCAGCGCCTTCGCGCCCTTCACCTTCTGCAGCGACTCCAGCGCCTCGCGCGCGGCCTTCGGGTCCGACGCCTCGCCCAACAGGGCGAGCTGCACCGAGAAGAAGCGCCCCGCGAAAGTCCGCAGCGAGCCCTTCACCTTCGCCTGCGGCACCAGCACCAGCGCGTTGCCCGTCATCGCGGGCGCCAGCGCCGTCACCGCGTCCGTCATCGCCGCGCTGTCACACGCGGGGCAGAGGCGGCCGACGTTCGCGGTCAGCTGCGCGAGCAACACCGGCAGCTGCGCTGGCTCGACCCGCATCCGCGCCCAGACCATCGCGTCGTACGACGTGCCGCCGTAGGGGGTCGCCCCCGCGCCGGCCAGCTTCGCCAAAGGCAGCCGCGCCGACTTGAACTCCGACGTCAGCGTCAGGTCCTTTGCTTTCAGGCCCACGACGGCCATCGGGGAAATCAGCACCGCCTGGCCGGGAAGCGCGGCGGCCGTCTTCCACATCGCTCCGGCCGGGGCCTTGCCCATCAGCTTGCCGAGCTCCATCAACGGCTTCTCGACGCTCGCGCCGCTGGCGCTGATGGCGCACGACTCTTTCCCCTTCAGCGCGTACCCGGCGAGCACGCGGCCCAGCGAGTCCTTCGAGCCGACCAGGGTCGACCCATCGGCGTCCTTGCGGAAGACGACGCCCCACGACTTCAGCTTTTCCGAGCAGGCGGCCTCGAACTTCTTCACGTCGGCAAGCGTCACGCACGACCAGCTCAAGGTGCCGCGGTACGACAGCGTGGCAGCGCTGCCTGAGTCGATGCCCGCTTCGACCAGCGAGTCCTTTCGGGTGATGTCGACGCGCAGCAGGGGATGCACGTCGTTGCGCCACCCTTCCCTTCGAAGCAACCCCGCGCGCTCGCCCGCGGCGTCGAGGAAAGGCACCATCGCCTCGAGGTCTGAGAGCTTCGGCACGAAGTACGCGAACTCGGCGTCGGCCGGCGCGCGCATCGCCGGGGCAGCCGTCAGCACCAACGTCACGAGCAGGGCATTCACTTTCCAGAGGCTCTAACCCATTCCCGGGCCGATTTATCGGCCTTGCAACGCGCCGGGCTGTTGTAGGTTCAAACGCTCTACGAGGGAGGGTGCAACTTGGCGTTCAAGCTCCAGAAGTTGAAGGGTGGGTTCTTTCAAATCATCGGCCTCGAGTCGTTTCTGCAGCGCCGGCTCGAAGCGCTGCAGCGCAGCGCCCGCCTGGGGCCGCCCAAAGACAAGGTCGCGCGCAAGCAGATGGTCTCGGTTCGCACCGCGCGCATCGCCGGGCCTTCGGCGCCCGAGCCCCTCGACTCGCTGGTCACGGCGCTCGAAGCCCACCCGAAGCGGCTCGACCTGGTGAAGGCCGGCAAGAAGAAAGACCAGCTGCTGCGCTCGCTGATTCCGCTGTACCTCGTGCGCAGCGGCGCCGGCATCAGCTCGGGCGTCACCTCGAAGTTCTGGCAGGCGCACGGCCTGAAGTACGCGGCTCCGAACGCAGCGAAGGCGCTGCGCGAGCACAAGGGCTACGCGAAGGCCGTGAAGGGCGGCCGGCAGATTACGCCCGCCGGCGTGAAATACGTCGAAGCCGCGCTGACGGCGCTGAAGAAGGCCGCGTAGCTTTCCCCTACCGCCACCAGCCGATGCCGATGCTCGCCGCGAAGTACCGCGGCGCGGCGTCGAGCGCGGCCGAGATGCTCCAGTCGTCGTAGAGGCGGAAGACGAAGACCTCGAAGCCGAAGGTGCCGTGCGGCCGCACCTGTGAGCCCTGCACCAGGTTTGGCTCGAGCCACGTCCCCAATCGCAACCGCAGCCGCTTCGGCAGCAGCTCGTTTTCGACGCCGAGGCGGGGCACGACGTAGAAGCTGGCGCCGGTGGGCAGCGCAGGTTCTCCGAAAAGAAAGGAGCGCACCGTCGTCGCGTTGGCGACCGGCAGCACCGCGTCGAGCTGCACCGACAGGAGCCACGCACCGGCCGGCACGTCGTGCAGGTCGTCGTAAGGCAACACCTTAGCGCCCGCGTATTTCGGCTGCTCATCGACCAACGACTTGCTGACGCGGTTGTAGCGCTCGCTGCCGGGGCCGAGGCGCATTGACGCTCCGATGGCGAGCTTGTGCGGGGTGACGATGCCTGCGTACAGCGGCCGCCCGGCCAGGGTGTCGCCCGAGTCCGAGCCGCGCAGGCCGAGGTGGCCGAGCAGAAAGGAGGCTCCGATGCGGAAGGGCAGGTGGTGCAGTCGCAAGAGCCCACCGACACCGAAGCTGGTGCCCGAGTAGGTGACGTCTTCGCTGAGCGTGGTGAAGCGCGCCTGGGTGAGGTTGAAGCCGGCGGCGACGAGCAGCTGGTCTTCCCAGAAGGCGGCTCCGACGACGAGGCCGCCGTGGGTGGTGGTGGCGCTGAGCCTCTCGCTGCACTGCGCATCGAGGCAGAGGTCGCGGGTCGAGAACCGACCGAAGCCGCCGAGGCCGAACTTCAGGTACTGCAGGTAGAAGCCGACCTGCGCCTCGATCGGCTGAGCATCGGTGCTGGGCTTCGAGTCGTTCTCGAGGTCCTTGTCGGTGTCGACGGGCGTGCCGAGCAGCGAAAAAGTGGTGTCCCAGTCCCACCGCCGGGTGCGGCGCGGGCTGCGCTGGGCGACCGCGGCGTAGTTGGCCGCCATGCCCTCGGAGCCTTCGCCGATTCCCACCGACGCGCCGGCCATGGCGGTGAGCCGCGAGCTCGACACCAGCAGCGTCGGGTTGACGTAGAGGTCGTCGGTGCGGCCCTGCGCGAGCGCGGCCTGCGCCACCGCCAGCAGTGCGAGGCCCGCGGCGCGCATCACTTCTTGTTGTCGAGCAGCTTCGACTTCGCCATCGCGGCGCGCATCGACGCGAGCCGGAAGGTGGGCTGCTTCTTCGCGAGCGTGTCGAAGGCGACCAGCGCGTCTTCGTACTTGCGCGACTCGTAGAGCGCGAGTGCTGCGCCGTACTCGGCCGCGACTTCCATCGACAGCTTCGAGCCCGGCTTGCGGCCGCCGGTCTCGTTGCCGGGCTGGAGCTGCTTCATCAGCGGCGCGAAGAAGGCGTCGAGGTCGATGACGCCCCTCGTCACCACGCCCGTCACCTCGAGGTCCGGGCCATCGGTGTTCAGCTTTCCTTTGAGCGTGTTGGCGTCGGCGAACGAGACGTTGAGGCTGGCCACGCCGCCGTGATTGCCGCCCCGCTCGGTCGCGATGCCGCGTGCGCCCAGCTCTTCACCGAGGATGTCTTCCAGCGCTTTGGCCACCGAGCCCACAGCGTTGACGCGCAGCTTCGAGGGGAACATCGATTCTTCGAGGCCGTAGCTGCACCACGGCTCGTTCTTGAAATACGGAGCGAAGCCGCGCGGCCCTTCGGAGCCGTACGCGTACGACTTCAAGTAGAAGCGCTTCGCCCGAACGCAGTCTTCGTGGTCGGCCGCGGTGGTGGCCAGCGTCCGATAGAAGTTGCCGATCTCGAAGGAAGTGCCAAGCCGAAGGCCGCAGTTCTTCTCGACCTCGGCCTCGATTTCGTCGAGCCCGGGCAAGCCCTTGCGGCGCACGCGGTAGCTGACTTCGTTGTGAATGGCGTGAAGGCCGTCGCAGGTGCGCATCGACTTCTCGAACTTCTCGCGCTCGGAATGGGCGAACTCGTGCTTCGCGCCGATGATTTCCTGAATCTGCTGCTCGGCGCGCTTCGCCGCATCGGACGTCGGCAACAGGTCGAGGACCTTCTGGTACGCCGCCGCCGCGTCGTCGTCGCGCCGCAGCCACTCGAGCTTCTCGCCGTAGTCCATGCAAGCGCGCGACACGTCGTACTCGAGCCGCAGCCGCAGCTCGGGCGACGCCTTCGACCAGGCGGCCTCGGCGTCGCTGATCGCGTCCTGCAGTTGCTTCAGCGCCTTTTCCTGCTCGAGCGGGTCGAGCACGCCCAGCTGTGGAGCGACGTGAAACCAATCGCCGTCGCTCAAGCGTCCGCCGATGACGAAGTCCGTCACCTCGATCGCAGCGAGGTCTGGCCGCGTGTTGACGCTGCCATCGAGAAGCCCTGAGTCGCGCAGCAGCTCGGCGAGTCCCAGGCGCCCCAGGTCGATCGAGTTGTTCATCGGGTCCAGCTGCTTGAGCTCGAGCGCCAGCTGCCGCTGGTTTGCCGCCCAGGCGCGCATGAGTTCCACCGCTTTGGCTTCGGCCCCGACGCGCACCACGCGGGTGTTGCCGCCGTGAAGCGACAGCGACTGCTTCAAGAGCCGCGCGAGGAAGCGCGACTTCACCGTGCGCCAGACGATGAAGGCCTTCTTCTCGTCGACCCCCATTTTCTCGAAGCCTTTGGCCTTGCTGAGCTCACTGTCGGCGCGCTTGTTCACCTCGAGCACCGCGCCGCTGACGAGGTCCTTCTTGCGGGCGTTGAACTCTTCGAGGCTCTTGAGCAACGTCTGCTTCCGTTCGCGCGCCATCACGAAGGTCGGCGACTTGCTGACGACGGCGGCCATCGCTTTCTGCGCCTCGTCGATTTTTCCATGGTCCGACAGGTCGATGGCCTGGGAGTACGCCAGCAGGGCCTCGAGGCTCGGCACCTTCGCCTTCTTCCGTGCGTCCGAGCCACGCAGCTTCACGTCGATCGCCGCGGTGAGCTTGTCGACCAGCGCCTGCTCGAGCTCAAAAATGCGGTCTTTGTCGTCGGTGACCGAGGCAGACGCGACGGTGGTGCCCTTCTCGATGCTGGTGACGGTGGCGTCGATGCGCAGCTGGTTCTTGCTCAGGTTCATCGAGCCGGTGATGGCGTACTGCGCGCCGATGACCTTGCCGACCCTGACTGCGGTGCTCCTGTCGATCGCCTTCGTCTGCTGAAGCTTGAGCTCGGCGAGCACGGCCTCGAGCTTCATGCGTTCGACCACGGCCACGCCGTCCCACGCGACGAGGTCGGTGATGATCATATCGGCGAGCCCCTTGCGGAGCACGTCCAGCGACGCGTCTCCGGTTGAGTTCTCGAAGTACAGCACCGAGACGACGGGCTTCGGCGCGTCGGCGGCTGCAGTGGTGAGCAACATGACCAGCGCGAGTGAGGTCATGACGCAGCCCGTAGCAGAAAATGGCTAGGCTTGGCGGCATGTCCCTGCTGCAGACGCTGAAGGACGCCGCCGAGAAGCTGATGAAGCAGATGGCGCCCATCGACCCGCGTCAGTTCGAGGACCCCGTAGCGATGCAGACGGCCTGGACCCCGGCGAAATCAGGGGGCGCGAGCTTCGGCACCCATCGATTGGTCGAGGTGGACTCGACGCGCTTCGTGATGAAGAAGAGCCTTTGGTCGTTTCTGTTCGGCGGTCTCTTTCTCGCCGTCGGCATCGGCGTCTTCATCGGCGGAATCGTGAAATCGTTTTGGCCGATGATGTTGTTCGGCACGGTGTTCGCGGCGGTCGGCGGCTGGGTCGCGTATCCGACGTCACTCGTCTTCGACGGAAACACACGGCAGGTCGCGCACCGCAAAGGGCCGATCTCCTTCAGCGCGATTCACGCGATTCAGCTGCTGAAGGAGTACGTCCGCGGGGACAAGAAGTCGTACTGGAGCTACGAGCTCAACCTGGTGATGAAAGACGGGCAGCGGGTCAACATCGTCGACCACGGCAACCTGCCGCTCATTCAGAAGGAAGCAAAGACACTGCAGCAGTTGATCGGCTGCAAGGTGTGGGACGGCACAGTCGGCTGACGCGTGGCGGCTTTTGACGGCGCGCCACGCGGCAGGTTGAAGCGGGTAGGGCTTAGTAGCGGTAGTTGTCCGGCTTGAACGGGCCGTCGACCGAGAGGCCCATGTACTTCGCCTGCTCAGCGGTGAGCTTGGTGAGCTTCACGCCGACCTTCGCGAGGTGCAGCGCGGCGACCTTCTCGTCGAGCTTCTTCGGCAGCACGTAGACCTTGCCCGACTCGAACTTGTTGCCGGTGTCCAGGGCGCCCCACAGCGCGAGCTGCGCCAGGGTCTGGTTGGTGAACGAGTTGCTCATCACGAAGCTGGGGTGACCCGTCGCGCAGCCGAGGTTCACCAGGCGGCCGCGGGCCAGCAGGGTGATGCGCTTGCCGTCCGGGAACACGAACTGGTCGACCTGCGGCTTCACGTTCTCTTCGCGGATTTCAGGGTTCTTCTCGAGCCACGAGACCTGAATCTCAGAGTCGAAGTGACCGATGTTGCAAACGATCGCGGCGTCCTTCATCGCCTGCATGTGCTTGCCGGTGATGACGTCGCTGCAGCCCGTCGCAGTGACGAAGATGTCGGCGCGCGGAGCGGCCTCGTCCATCGTGACGACTTCGTAGCCGTCCATCGCGGCCTGCAGGGCGTTGATGGGGTCGATCTCGGTGACCAGGACGCGGGCGCCGAAGCCGCGCGCCGACTGCGCGCAGCCCTTGCCGACATCGCCGAAGCCGGCGACGACGACGACCTTGCCGGCGATCATCGTCTCGGTGGCGCGCTTGATGCCGTCCATCAGCGACTCACGGCAGCCGTACAGGTTGTCGAACTTCGACTTGGTGACGCTGTCGTTGACGTTGATCGCCGCGCACTTGAGCTTGCCCTGCTTGCTCATCTCGTAGAGGCGGTGAACGCCCGTGGTGGTCTCTTCCGAGAGGCCGCGGATGGCGTCGGGGCCGGTGAACAGCTCGGGGTGCTTCTCGTGCAGCCAGATGGTGAGGTCGCCACCGTCGTCGAGGATCATGTTCGGACCCTTGCCGCCTTCGAACGCGAACACCTGCTGCTCGAGGCACCAGTCGTACTCTTCGAGGCTCTCACCCTTCCACGCGAAAACCGGAACGCCGGACTTCGCGATCGCGGCGGCCGCCTGGTCCTGGGTCGAGAAGATGTTGCAGCTGGTCCAGGTGACTTCGGCGCCCAGCGACTTCAGGGTCTCGATCAGCACCGCGGTCTCGATCGTCATGTGCAGACAGCCGGCGACGCGCGCGCCCTTGAGGGGATTCTTGCCCTTGTACTCATTGCGCACCGACATCAGGCCCGGCATTTCCTTTTCGGCGATCGAGATCTCTTTGCGGCCGAGCTCGGCGAGGGCGAGGTCCTTCACTTTGTAGGCAGGGAATTCTTTGCGGCTGTCCATGGGTGCTCCTGGGTGACTGCGGTTAGGGTGACTTCTTCAGCGAGGTGACGGAAGACGGGTGCGGCTTCACAGCGACCCACGCGTGCCACGACAGCGACGCGTCGGGCCCGGCAGGGTGAAAGACATCGGGAATCGAGACTTCACCAACCAGCTGCAGGTCGGCAGAGGCGAAGTGGGCGCGCAGCTCTTCGACGGGGAAGCCGAGCCACACGTCGCCGCCGTCCGATCGCATCGAGTCCTGGTCGTGCGGCAGGTAGTCCATCACCACCAGGTGGCCGCCCTTCTTCATCAGGCGCGCGAAGCTCTGCACCGCCTGCGCAGGGCGCGACGCGTGGTGAAGGGTGCGGCCGGCAAAGACGAGGTCGGCGCCACCGGCGGCGTCGACGCGCTCGAGCAGCGCGGTGTCGTCGTAGCTGCCGGGGTAAAGGCTGACGTGGTGGAACCCGTGCGCGGCGACGCGCTCAGCGACGCGGGCCAACTGGGCGCGGCTTCGGTCGACGGCGATGACACGGCCGTAGAGCGGAGCGAGCACGTCGAGAAGAAGGCCGTCTCCGGCGCCGACGTCGATCGCGAGCGCGTGACCGGGAAGCAGAGGCCCCAGCGCGGCGAGGTGGGCGAGGTGCTCGGGCGACGGCGGCACCGAGGTGCGAACGGGCTCGACTTCGAAGACCGCGCGGCCCTGCTCTTCGCGGGCGGCGACGAGGCGCGGCAGGCGGGCGAGGCTTCCGTCTTTGAGGCAGAGCCGGCGGCCTTCGGCGATCGCGTCGGCGACGAGTGCGTCGGTGAGGACGTCGGGCGACGCGCGCAGCCAGGTGCGGGTGCCGTCGCGCCGCGCGTCGAGAAGGTTCGCAGCGCGCAGGCCGGCGACCTTCCGGCTGACCTGGGGCTGGCTGTCTTTCAGCAGCGCTGACAGCTCACCGACGGCCAGCTCTTCTTCGGCGCACAACGCGAGCACCTGCAGGCGGCCCGTCTCGGCGAACAGCCGAAACAGCTCAACCCGTGAGGGGAGCGCCGAAAGGGTCTTTGCTGCCGTCGCCATTGGCTCGACTTGATAATGCATTCATGCGCATGAACGCAAGTCAACGCTGCCGGAGGTGTCCGCGGGTCCCCGACCCATTCGATCGAATTCGATCGAAGAATTGATGCGATGCGTTGCGAGGCTCTCGGGTCCGAGCAAATCAATGGAATTACTAGATAATTCCAGGCACAGGTTGCGGTCTATTCCTGTAGGGACACCTGCCACGTGGCCCTTTTCCGTAACGCGACGCGCAACGTTCGACTTCTCGGGGCACTCCGCCGCGGCGCGTCAAAGAATCTTCGATCGAATTCGAAAGAACTGCGTGGTGAATCGCTGCGGGCGGCCCGCGGCGTTCTTCGACTCCGCTTATGGTCCACCGCCATGGGCCTTAAAAACGCGCTGGCCGTGGCACTGCTGACGGTGGGAAGCGCGGCCTGGGCGGATGACGTCGACGCAAAGCTCGACGCGGTGGCGACGATTCACGGAGACGCGGGCGCGTGGGCGGTGGCCGGCTACCGCATGGGTGAGTCGGCGATGAAGACCCTGAACCTCAAGCGCGGCAGCTTCGCGCTGAAGGTCGACCACCAGAGCCCGCGCGAGGTCCGGTACGCGTGCATCGCCGACGGCGCGCAGGCCGCGACGGGAGCCAGCCTCGGCCGGCTTCAGCTCACGTACACCGAGGCAAAAGTCGACCAGCTGGCCACCGTCTACACGAACAAGGAAACCGGCAAGTCCGTGAAGCTGCGGCCCACCGCGGCGTTCATGAAGAAGTTCATGGAGGTCCCCCGCGAAAGGGCGCGCGCCGCCGGCCGCGAGGCGATGACGCTTCCCGACGCCGAGGTCTTCGAAGCCGCGCCGTGAAATTTACGAACCTGTGACGCTGCCTTCGCAGCCGCGTCACGCGAGCCCCTGATGTTCACCGCCCATGAACGACATGGACGCCCACATCTTCCTCGCCGTCGAACGTCTCGAGGCGCTGCTGCTCTCTCTGCGTGAGCAGGTCGCCGAGCTTCGCGAGAAGGTCGACGAGAACGAGCACCACCGCCGCGCGACCGAAGCCGGCGCCCGCCTCTACGAGCAGAGTGAGACCTGGCTCGCCAGCGACCGCTTCTAAGCCAGCCGCTTCTGCATCAGCTGTTGCGTCGCGACGTAGCCGCACTTCTCGTACAGAGAAATCGCCGCCGGGTTGTGACGGTAGACGTTCAGCGACACGTGCGAGCACCCGCGCGCCACCGCTTCCTGTTCGAGCAGCGCCAGCGCCTGCTGCGCGTAGCCCCGTCGCCGACATGCTGGATCAATTGATACGTCGTCGATGAACGCGCGACCATCGTCAATCGAGTACCAGAGCGTGCCCACCGCCTGCGCGCCATCCATCAGCACGCAGAGAAAATGCCCGGGCGTCTCGACCCCTGCAGGCAAATCAGAATCCGTTCGCCGAATCGCTTCGGCCAGCGCGGCCTCGTCGCTCAGGTCGCGCACTTGCGCCAGATCCACCGCCCACTCGCGCACGAAAGCGGCGCGCCAGAGAACGAACTCGGCTGCGGTCATCGGGCGAAGCGTCATGCCGGGTTCACCATCTCGAGCGCGCGCCACATCGCGGCGCTGGCGCCTTCTTCTTCCGCTGCGACAATCTGGGTCGCACCGAGCCGCTTCACCTCATCGACGTCGCGCTGAAACTGCACCCGCACCAGAATCGGCAGGTCGGGGCAAAGCTGCCGCGCTACCCGCAACGCCCGCCGCGCGCCTTCGCCGTCGTTGATCAACAGCAGCAGCGCCTTCGCGCGCTCGATGCCCGCCGCGAGCAACACTTCCTCACTCGTGACATCGCCGAAGAAGAACGGAGCGCCCTCTTTCGACTTCGCCGCGCTCACCGACGGGTTCAGCTCGACGACGAGCCAGGGCACGCCGGCGCCCGTCAGCGCCTGGGTCACGCGCTGCCCGGTGACGCCCCAGCCGGCGACGATGACGTGCTGGGTCCACCTCTTCTTCGCCTCGGGGGTGACCAGCTCGGTGACACCGCGGGTGCCCAGCAGAAGCTCGAGCGCCTTGAGCCGGGCCGCTCCAGCGGCGAGGCGGGGGCCGAGGCGCACCAGCAGCGGGGTCACCACCATCGTCAGCACCGCGACCGCGACGAACACGCGGCGCTCGGGCTCGGACACGAGCTTCGCCGTCATCCCCACGCCGATCAGCACGAAAGAGAACTCGCCCACTTGCGCGAGGCCCAGGCCCGACAGCACCGCCACCCGCGGAGGCAGGCGCATCAACAGCGAGGCCGCCGTCGCCACCACTGTCTTTCCGCCGAGCACGAGCAGCACCAGCATCGCGATGCCCACTGGATCTTCGAACACGACGCGGACGTCGAAGAGCATGCCGACCGAGATGAAGAAGAGGCTCGCCAGCGCCTCGCGAAACGGCAGCACCTCTGACAACGCGTGCGCGCCGTACTCGCTGTCGGCCAAAGCGATGCCGGCGAGAAACGCTCCGAGCGCCAGCGAAAGGCCCGACATCGAGGTCAGCCACGCGACGCCGACGCAGACGAGCAGCACGGCGAGAAGAAAGAGCTCGCGCTTCCGGGTGGCCGCGACGCGAAAAAGAATTCTCGGCAGCACCCGGCGCCCGATGATCAACGTCAGCGTCACGAGCAGCACGGCCTTGCCGAGGGCCAACAGCACGTCTACCGCTCCGCCGCCCACCGAGCCGCCCAGCATCGGCGTGACGAGCATCATCGGCACCACGCAGAGGTCTTGAAAAATCAGCGCGCCGACAATCATCCGGCCGTGTGGCGCGTCGACCTCGTTCCGTTCGGCCAACGCGCGCAACACGATTGCCGTCGACGACAGCGAAACGAGAAACCCGAAGAAGATGCTCTGCTGCCAGGTGTAGCCGCGCATCACGCTCAACCCCGCGACGCCAAGCGTGGTGAGCCCGACCTGAAGGCCACCTCCCAACGCGAGCAGCCGCCAGAACGACTTGAGCCGTGCGATCGAGAACTCGAGCCCGATGGTGAAGAGCAGCATCACCACGCCGCCCTCGGCCAGTGACTCGATCAACGCGACGTCTTTCGCGAGCCCGAAGCCGGAAGGTCCAACCAACGCTCCGGCGACGATGAAGCCGGCGATGGTCGGCATCTGCAGGCGCGTGAGCACCACCACCACGCCGACGGCGATGGCGAGGACCAGCACCAGTTCCTGCAGCAGTTGTTCGGTGTGCACGCGTCTTCGTCGGGGCGCTGATAGATGCGTCGGGGAGTATGCTGCCGCCCATGAACAAACCGATGAAGGGATTCGTGATTGCCTCTGCCGTCGCCTCGCTTTTCGCCACGTCGGCGGTGGCGGGGGACAAGGCCGCCCCGAAGAAGGACGCGAAGGTCGCGGCGAAGGTGCGCTGCGAGAACGTCAACGAATGCAAAGGCAAAGGCGAGTGCGGCGGGCCTTCGGGCAACTCGTGCGCTGGCACCAACGAGTGCAAGGGCAAGGGCTGGATTCAAATCACCGAGAAGGAATGCAAGGCGAAGGGCGGCAAGGTCGCGCTCTGACCCTCTGCCGCAAATGAAGCGGGCTTCGAAGGAAAGTCCCTCGAAGCCCGGGTAACACCAGCTGGAGCGCCGCCTACGACTTCGGCGGCTCGCTCCAGAGAATGAGGTCGCCCTTGGTGAGGTACTCGCTGTCGCTGAAGGCGCCGTAGAAGTCGTCGAGCATCGTGTCGAAGTCCGGGTAGCGCGTGTCTTTGCGGTCCTGGGTCATCTTGTCGAAGATGGGGTCGAGCTTCGACGGGCACTCCGAGTTCACTTCGCTGGGCAGCGCCGAACGGCGGCCCGGAATCTGGCCCGTCATCATCTCGTAGAGAAGGATGCCGAGGCCGTAGACGTCGGACGAGGCGTTGACCTCTTTGTTGCGGGCGATGAGCTCGGGCGACATGTACCCCATGCCTCCGGTGCCGACGAACACCTGCGGCATGCCCTTCGTCTGGTCGACTTCGATGACGCGCGAGAGGCCAAAGTCGGCGAGGCGCACGTTGCCCCAGGTGTCGAACAGCACGTTCTCGGGCTTGATGTTGTGGTGGTGAAGCCCCGTCGCGTGCGCGGCGCGCAGCGCGTACGACAGCTGCAGGAAGTATCGAATGCCAAGCGCGACCGGGATTCCCTTGCCGCCCGCGGCGTCGAGCTTCTCGCGCAGCGAGCCCTTCATCAGCTCCATTACGAAGTAAGGACGCGCGACGTCGGTGTTCTGGTCGAGAATCGGGACGATGCCGGGGTGCTTCACCTGCGCCTGAGCGCAGAGCTCTTTCTTGAGGCGCTTGATGACCTCACCGCGCTGAAGAAAAGAGAAGTAGCCAAAGATGTCTTTGAGCTCCTTCACGCAGATGTCCATGCCGAGGGCGTTGTGCTTGCCCTTGAACACGGTGCCCAGCGGGCCCGAGCCGATCGGGTCGTACTTCACATAACGAAGGTCGATGTCTTGACCCTTGCCGCCCTGTTGCGGAGCAGCCATCGCAGAAGTCAGGGGCATCGGAGCAGCCATCGAGGGGGTCAGTGCCATAGGAGCAGGGGGTGCGTATTGGCCAGCGGGTCGAGACTCAGGGGCGGTGACATGCGGCATCGAAGGAACGAGGGGCTCGTCGAGTTGCGAGGGCGAGGGCGAGGGCGGCGGCGGGCGGCGCCGGGCAGGCGGAGGAGGCGGCGGGGCCGACAGGTCGCCGTCGAGCAGCAGGTCGGTGGCCGGCGGCGGAGGAGGCTGGTTCGGCAGCGCGTCGACAATCACCGACTGCGTCGCCTCGTCGCCCGGCTGAATCTGGTCGGCGAAGAACTCACCGACTTCCCCTGCGAACTTGTCGAGGTAGTCGCCTTCGACGACGCGCTGGCCCTGGTCCGTCAGCTTCAGCAGCGCTTCGCGATCCATCGCAATGTAGTGGAACTTCCGGAGGAAGAAGAAGTAGCTGTCGAACTCGATGCTCACGTTCGACTCGAGCGACACCTTCACGTCGGCGAGCTTGTTGCTGCGACCGGTGCGGGCGTTTTCCTGAAGGCTTCTCAAGATGAAAAGCGCCTCGTTGCTCACCTTGTCGCGCGTCATTGCTGATTGGGCCATGGGTTGTCTTGGTTTGGGGCTACTTGATGCGGAGCAACTGCTTCACCGTTTCCAGCACTTCAGCGAACTTCACCGGCTTGCGCAGGTAGATGTCGACGCCCAGCTTCAGGGCGCGCTCTTGCGCGTCGCGGCCGCCCGCGGAAATCGCGACCACTGGCATCTTCGAGAGCGACGGCTCGGCGCGGATTCTTTCCAGCAGCTGGAAGCCGTCCATCACCGGCATGTAGAGGTCCGTCATCACCAGGTTGAAGGAGGTGGCGAGCAGCTGGTTGAGGGCGTTGTGCCCGTCGGGCGCGAAGTGCACTTCCAGGGGCACGGTGCCCTTGAGCTCGTTGGCGGCCAGCTTCTTCAGCACGTAGCTGTACATCTCGATGATGTGGGGGTTGTCCTCGACGATCAGCACGCGAAAACCACCCGCCGGCGGGGTCTGGGTTCCTTCCGAGGGCTGGGCCTCAGCGGTCAACAGACGCTCCAGGTGTTGGCGATGGACTTCCGAATCGACGGCAATTCCGACTCCCGCGCCGCGCCCACCGGCTTGCTCGGGCCGCACCCACGCGACCCGCCCGACGATCTCTACCGGATCCAGCAGGTCCGGGAAAGAAAGAGACAGCGGCACTTTCTCGCCAATCGGCAGCTTCGACTCGGTCTGGATGAAGATGCCGCCCTTCGACAGGTTCTCGGTGGCGTCCGAAAACGAACGCTGATCCGGGTAGTCGACCCGAAGAACGAAGGGGATGCGCGGGCAGTCGCGCTGATCGGATTCTCTGGTCACTGGGGGGAAGCGCAATTGTCGTTGGGGCGGCGCGTGCGGAGCAAGGTTTTCGTTGACGCAAGCACGCGGCTTCCCTACGAACCGCCGCCATGTCGGACGCCGTCGCCTTCACCCCGGAAGAACAGAAGAAATTCGATGCCGGCATTTCCGAGCTGCTCGGCCACTACCCGCCTGATCGCAAGCGCGCCGCGATGTTGCCCGCGCTTCGTCTGCTGCAGGAGCTTCGTGGCTGGTGCACGCCCGAGGGAATGAAGGCCGTCGCCGACAAGCTCGAGACCACCGTCGAACGGGCCTACGAAGTCGCGACGTTCTACGTGATGTTTCACACTGAGAAGCCGGGCAAGTACGTCATCGACGTCTGCACGAACCTCTCGTGCGCGCTGCGCGGCGCCGAGGGCATGCTCAAGCACCTCGAGGTGAAGCTCGGAACCACCGCCGGCACCAACGGCGACAAGTACTTCCTTCGCGAAACCGAGTGCCTCGCCAGCTGTGGCACCGCGCCCTGCCTGCAGATCAACGAAGACCACTACGAAAATCTGACCAAGGAGAAGGTCGACAAGCTGCTCGAAACGCTCGTCTGACCAATTCCACATGCACGTCGAGAAAGTCGTTACGCGCCACTGGGGCAAGCCCGGGCAGCCCACCCTCGATGGCTACCGGAAGAACGGTGGCTACGAGCAGCTGAAGAAGGTGCTCGAGCTGGCGCCCGAGGCAGTGCAGGCCGAGGTGAAGAAGTCGAACCTGCGCGGCCGCGGCGGCGCCGGTTTTCCCACGGGCCTCAAGTGGTCCTTCGTGCCGAAGGACAACCCGAAGCCGCGGTACCTCGCGATCAACGCCGACGAATCGGAACCGGGCACCGCGAAAGACCGCTTCATCATGGAGAATGATCCGCACGCGCTGCTGGAAGGCGTGGCGATCGCGTGCTGGGCCCTGAACGCGCACACCTGTTACATCTATGCGCGCGGCGAGTTCAAACACCCAAGCAACGTGCTCGACAAGGCGCTGGCCGAGGCCTACGCGGCAGGCATCTTCGGCAAGAAGCTGATGGGCCGTGACTTCGAGCTCAACGTCTACCAGGTGCGCGGCGCTGGGGCGTACATCTGCGGCGAAGAGACCGCGATGCTCGAGTCGCTGGAAGGCAAGAAGGGCTGGCCCCGCCTCAAGCCGCCGTTTCCCGCGGTGTCGGGTCTGTTCGGGTGCCCGACGGTGGTGAACAACGTCGAGACGATCGCGACGCTGCCGTCGATCTTCGAGAAGGGCGCTGACTGGTTCGCGAAGCTCGGCACCGACAAGTCGGGCGGCACGCGGCTCGTCACGCTGTCGGGCGTTTGCAACCGCCCGGGCACATACGAAGTGTCGATGCAGACGACGCTGAAAGACCTCATCTTCGACGACCAGTTCGGGCAAGGCATGCCGCGCGGCCGCACGGTGAAGGCGGTGATTCCGGGTGGCTCGTCGGCGCCGGTGCTCACGGCCGCCGAGATGGGCGTCGCGCTGGAATTCGAAGCGTTCAAGCCGCTGAACTCGATGGCGGGTTCAGGAGGCATCATCGTGATGGACGACACGTGCTGCATGGTGCGGTGCCTGTGGCGGGTGACCCGCTTCTACGCGGAAGAGTCGTGCGGCCAGTGCACGCCGTGCCGTGAAGGCATGCCGTGGATGACGCGGCTGTTGCGGAAAATCGAAGAAGGCCGCGGCGAGCCGAAGGACCTCGAGCAGCTGATGCAGGTGGCGACGTCGATCGCTCCGTGGCCGCCGATTGGCCTCGGCAACACCATCTGCGCGCTGGGCGACGCAGGCGCGCTGCCGGTGCAGAGCTTCGTGCAGAAGTTCAAGTCGGAGTTCGTGCAGCACATCGCCGAGCACCGCTGCCCCTATGGCGAGCATCCGTGGGGCGCGTTCGGAGAGTTTCAATGAGCGCTGAACAGCTTCTCTTCTGGGCCTTTGCGATCGCCACGGTCGCGGACTCGGCGGGCGTCGTCATCGCGAAGAACCCGATTGGCGCGGCGATGAGCCTGGTCGCGACCTTCTTCTTCCTCGCGGGCATCTACGTGCTGCTGTGGGCTCACACGATCGCGGCGCTGCAGGTGCTGGTGTACGCCGGCGCAATCATGGTGCTGTTCCTCTTCGTCATCATGTTGCTGTCGCTGCCGGACACCGGGCGAACGATGCAATTCTCGGTCGCCAGAATTCTGGGGGGCGTCGGCACGGCGGGTCTGCTGGCTGCGCTGCTCGTCTCTTTCCGCCGCTTGCCTGAAATCGACGCCGCGTGGATGCGGGACCCGGCCCAGGTGGCCAGCTTCGGCACCATCCAGAAGGTCGGCGAGGTCATGTACACGCAGTGGCTGTTCCCCTTCGAAGCGGTCTCGCTGCTGCTGCTCGTCGCGATCCTCGGCGCAGTGGTCGTCGCCAAGCCGCGCATCTGACTTCCATGACCTCCATTCCGACCTCGTACTACCTGAGCCTGTCAGCGGTTCTGTTCTGCACCGGCATGCTCGGGGTCTTGATTCGCCGCAACGCGTTGGTGGTCTTCATGTGCGTCGAGCTGATGCTCAACGCCGCGAACCTGACCTTCCTCGCCTTTGCGAGAGAGCGTGGTGACATCAACGGCCACATCTCGGCCTTCTTCATCATCGCCGTGGCGGCCGCCGAAGCAGCGGTGGGCCTCGCGATCGTGATCGCCGTTTACCGAAGCCGGGGCACCGTCAACATCGACGAGCTCCAGACGATGAAGCACTAAGGGCCGCAGACAATGATCGCATGTTCGGACTACGAAACGTTCTCTCAGTTCTCGTCGGGCCACGGCGTTTTCGCGGCGACGAACTGCTTCTTCCAGCGCGCGCCGATGACGGCAGAGGCGGCGGGCTGGAGCCTCTGGATGATTATCGCGCTGCCGCTGCTGGGCGCTTTCTTCAGCGGCGTCTTCGGCAAAGCGCTGGGTCGCGCGAACGTCCACCTCATCGCGTGTGGGGCCGTGTTCGGCAGCTTCCTCATCTCGCTCATCGTCTACTGGACGGCAGCGGACTACGCGACTCAAGCAGCAAACCCGTACGCGATGGGTGGCCTGCACTACGCGGTGCGCCACGACTTCGGCACCTGGTTCTCGGCGGGCGACTTCAAGGTGAACTTCGGGCTGATGGCCGACCACCTGTCGGGCACGATGCTGCTGGTCATCACCGGGGTCGGCTTCCTCATTCACCTCTACGCGACTTCGTACATGTCGCACGACCCGGGCTACTGGCGCTTCTTCGCGTACCTGAACCTGTTCATCGCGATGATGCTGACGCTGGTGCTCGCTGACTCGCTGGTGCTGCTGTTCGTCGGTTGGGAAGGCGTGGGCATGTGCAGCTACCTGCTCATCGGCTTCTGGTACGACGACGCGCAGAAGGCCTTCGCCGGCCGCAAGGCCTTCATCGTCAACCGCATCGGCGACTTCGGCTTCCTGGTCGCCTGCTTCCTGCTCGTCCTGCTGGTCGAGGCGTTCGCGCAGCAGGCGCGGGTGGAAAGCTACCAGCCGACGCCCGACGCCGCGGCTGCGCAGGTGCAGGCGCGCTTCAAGCAGGGCCTCGCCACCAACGGCCCCCTGGGCTTCATGGGCCTCGAAGAGCTCGCGAAGTCAGCGCCCAACGAGCTTCGCAACGAGATTGCCGAAGGCCCGCTGCGCGGCCACACCTTCAACGGCGTGCTCACCGTCATCCTCCTCTGCTTCCTCCTCGGCGCGGCCGGCAAGTCTGCCCAGCTTCCCCTGTTCGTCTGGCTGCCGGACGCGATGGCCGGCCCGACGCCGGTGTCGGCGCTGATTCACGCCGCGACGATGGTGACCGCCGGCATCTACCTGTTCTGCCGGATGAGCTACTTCGTCGTGCTGTCGCCTTTCGCGATGGCCGTCATCGCGGTCATCGGGGCCCTCACTGCCCTGATTGCGGCGCTGATCGCCTTCGCGCAGAACGACCTGAAGAAGGTGCTCGCCTACTCGACGGTGTCGCAGCTGGGCTTCATGTTCATGGGCATCGGCGCCGGCCTCTTCTGGGCCGCCTTCCTCCACGTCGTCACCCACGCGTTCTTCAAGGCGTGCCTGTTCCTGTCGGCAGGCAGCGTGATGCACGGCAATGGCGACGAAGGCGACATTCGGAAGCTCGGTGGGCTTCGCAAGCAGCAGAAGCTCACCTGGGCAGCGTTCGCGATTTCGACGCTGGCCATCACGGGCATCGTGCCGCTGTCAGGCTTCTTCTCGAAGGACGCCATCCTCCACGCCCTTCACACCAACACGCTGTCCGGCTACGAGCACGTGCTGCACTACGTCTGGTACATCGGCCTCGCTGCGGCGCTGTGCACTGCGTTCTACATGACGCGGCTCTACGTGCTGACGTTCGAGGGCGATCGCGCGCCGGACGCGAAGCTTGCGCACGCCCACGAGTCAGACGGGACGATGACGGGCGTGCTGCTGGTGCTCGCGTTCCTCTCGGTCGCGGCGGCGGCGCACGGCATTCCCTTCATGGACAACGTCCGCGGGCCTGACTTCCCGAAGCAGACGCTGATGGAGAACTTCCTCACCCCCGTGTTCGCCACGTCCGAGACGCTGGTGAGCCGGCTGGCGACGGTGCGGCTGCCTCCGATGGAAGAGCAGCTGAAGCTTCCGTGGTCGGGCTGGGGCATGGCGTGGGCGATTGCATTGTTCGGCGGCGCCGCGGCCGTCGTCCTCTATACCCGCGTGTTCAAGCGCGGCCAGGTGCTCACGGGCCCGCTGGGCGCGATGCAGAAGCTCAGCCTCAACAAGTTCTACATCGATGAGCTGTACGACGTCGCCATCGTGAAGCCGCTGAAGTTCGTGAGCTTCGTGTTCTTCAAGGTCATCGACTCGATGCTGATCGACACCGTGGCGGTGCGCGGTACGGCGTGGGTGACGCTGCGGCTCGGCAGCATGTTGCGGTACTTCCAGAGCGGTGACGCGCAGGGCTACGCCGCAGTGATGGCGCTGGCGCTCGCGGCGGGCATCGGCTGGGCGCTGATGCAGGTGGTGGGCAAATGAACTGGTTCGATTTCAACGCGTCGTACGAGTCGCGCGGCCTCAACGCAGTCATCTGGCTGCCGATGGTCTTCGCACTGCTGGTGTTGATGTTGCCCAAGGGCGACAAGGGCCAGATTCGGGTCGCCACGCTGGTGGCGATGATTGCGGACATGGTGGTCGCCATCTGGGCGTTCGCGCGCTTCCAGCCGGGCGGCCGCGAGTTCCAGCTCGAGTTCCGGATGCCGTGGATCGACGAAATCGGCGTCAGCTACCACCTGGGCGTCGACGGCCTGGCGGTCAGCCTGGTGTTGCTGACGGGCATCCTCGGGCCGCTGGTGGTGATGAGCTCGTGGAGCTTCGTGCAGGAACGCGTGAAGGAATTCCACCTCGCGCTGCTGCTGCTGCAGACCGCGATGATGGGAGCGCTCTGCTCGCTCGACACCCTGCTCTTCTACATTTTCTTTGAAGCGATGCTCGTACCGATGTACCTGCTCATCGGGGTGTGGGGCAGCGAAGAGCGGCAGATGGCCGCGATGAAGTTCTTCCTCTACACGCTGGTCGGCTCGCTGTTGATGCTGGTCGCGATGCTGTCGGTGTACTTCGTGGCACAGCCGGCGGGCATGAGGTCTTTCGATTTTGGCGCGATCTACAACGGCCTCATGGCTGCCTCGCGCGAAGTCAGCCAGTGCATGAACGCGGCGGGCAACGGGGTCTGCGACCCGGCGGGCTTGTCGTCTGCGGGGGCCGCCCTGCTGCGGTTCGGGCCGTGGATGTTCTTCGCCTTTGCGCTCGCCTTCGCGATCAAGGTCCCGATGTTCCCGGTGCACACCTGGTTGCCCGACGCGCACGTGCAGGCGCCGGTGGCCGGCTCCATCGTCCTCGCGGGCGTGATGCTGAAGATGGGCACCTTCGGCTTCTGGCGGTTCGCGGTGCCGCTGTTTCCCACCGTCGCGCGGCATTGGCAGACCCCGCTGGCCGTCTTGTCGGTGATTGGCATCGTCTACGGCGCGCTGATGTGCCTTGCGCAGCGCGACATCAAGAAGCTCATCGCCTACTCGTCGGTGAGCCACATGGGCGTCTGCATGCTCGGCATCATCGCGTTCACGAAAGAAGGCGCGTCGGGCAGCGCGTACCAGATGCTGAACCACGGCGTGTCGACGGGCGCGCTGTTCCTCCTCTTCGGCATGCTCTACGAGCGGCGCCACACGCGCCTGATGAGCGAGTACGGCGGCATCGCGAAGGTGATGCCGGTGTTCACCACCTTCTTCCTCATCATCACGTTCAGCTCGATCGCGGTGCCGGGCACCAACGGCTTCATCGGTGAGTTCCTGGTCCTGCTGGGCACCTTCAAGTCGAAGCTGCACTTCGCCTTCGGCGCGCTCGCGGCGACGGCGGTCGTGCTGGGCGCCGCATACATGTTGTGGATGGTGCAGCGCGTGTTCTTCGGGCCGCTGGCGAACCCCGAGAACAAGGTGCTCAAAGACCTGAACAAGCGCGAGCTGGCGACGGCGGCTCCGTTCATCGTCCTCGTGCTGGTGATGGGCCTTCACCCGCAGCCCTTCCTCGATGTCATCTCGCCGTCGACCGACAGGTTCGTGGCGCGCGCGCTGTGGGCCAGCGACGAGAGCAACCTCGACGAGCAGGCGGTGAAGGTGCGGACGCGGCCGAACCCGTCTCCGCTGGTTCCGACCCCTGGCTTCCCCGTTCGTGAAGCGCCGCGCGCCCTGGGCGCCCCGCTGATGCCGACCCTGCGCCAGATGCCGCCGCGCATCATGCAGGCCCCCGTTCCGCAGCCCACGCCATGAACATCCCTTCTTTCTCGCTCGACGAGTTCTCGACGCTCATCCCGACGGGCATCCTGGTCGGCACGGCGATTCTGCTGATGCTGACCGAGGTGTTCCTCACCTCGAAGACGCGCACGTACCAGGCCATCATCGCGACGTTGGCGTGCGCGCTGGCCGGCATGTTCTCGCTGGAAAATGCGTTCACTCCGGCCCGCAGCGTGCTGCAGGGCTTCGCGGTGCTCGACCCGTTCAGCAGCTTCCTCACCGTCGTGGTGTGCCTCGGCACGGGCCTCGCGGTGCTGTTGTCGTCGGGCTTCCTGCAGCACCGCAAGGCCGAGCGCGGCGAGTTCTACGCGTTGCTGCTGTTCGCGGCAGCCGGCATGTCGCTGCTGGCGTTGTCGGCCGAGTTCATCACCCTGTTCGTGAACCTCGAGGTGATGTCGATCGCCACCTACGCGCTGACCTCGTACCTGCGCCGCGGCCCGCGTCCGGCCGAAGCCGGCTTCAAGTACTTCATCCTCGGCGCCTTCTCGGCCGCGCTGATGCTGTACGGCGCTGCCCTTCTCTACGGGGCGACCGGCAGCACCAAGTTCGCCGCCGTCGCCGCCGCCCTTCCCGGCGCGATGGCGACCCAGCCGTGGATGGTGACCATCGGGTTCGGCCTGGTCGCGATCGGCTTCTTCTTCAAGATTGCAGCGGTGCCCTTCCATATGTGGGCGCCCGATGTGTACGAGGGTGCCCCGACGCCGGTGACGGCGCTGATGTCGGCGGGCGTGAAGGCCGCGGCCTTCGTCGCGATGGTGCGCGTGTTCCTCGCGATTTCCCCGGCGATGGATCCGCAGGTTCCGTTCGTGATGTTCAGCGCGCTGGCGGCGATGACGATGGTCATCGGCAACCTGCTCGCGCTGCCGCAGCGCAACGTGAAGCGCATGCTGGCGTACTCGTCGATCGCGCACGCTGGCTACATGTTGATTGGCGTCGCGGCGCTGTTCGCTCCGGTGAAGTCGGCGGCGACGGTGGGCGTGTTGAGCGTGACGCCGCTGCTCGGCTCGAAGGTCACGGTGGCGGCCGACGTCTACAAGGCGATTCTGTTCTACGCGCTCGCCTACACCGTCACGTCGCTGGGCTCATTCGGCATCGTCGGCGCGCTCGAGCGCCGCGAAGACGAGACGCGCGGCAACACGTGGGACCTCGACCGCTTCGCAGGCCTCGCGCAGCGCAAGCCGGCGTGGGCGCTGGCGATGGCGGCCTTCATGCTCTCGCTGGGCGGCATTCCTCCCACCGTCGGCTTCATGGGCAAGCTGCTCATCTTCCGCGCGGGCGTCGACGCGGGCCTGCTGGGGCTTGCGGTGCTCGGCGTTCTCGCGAGCGCGGCGGGCGTCTACTATTACCTGCGCGTCGTCGTTTACATGTTCATGCGCCCCGCGGCCGACGGCATGCCGGCGCTCGAGCGCACCTGGACCACCGAGCTGGCGCTGGCGACCTGCGCGATTGGCGTCGTCTACCTGGGCATCGCGCCGGGCACCGTCAGCGCGTGGCTGTCGCGCGCGGGAATGGTGCTGGGCGGCTGATCGCTTGGCTCCCAAACGGGAAGTCATCGAGGTCGAAGTCGAAGGCAGGGCGCTGACGCTGTCGAACCAGGCGAAGGTGCTCTACCCCGAGGCAGGCTTCACGAAGGGCCAGGTCGTCGCCTACTACCAGGCCATCGCGCCGCTGCTGGTGCCGCACCTGAAGAACCGGCCCCTGACGCTGAAGCGCTTTCCGAACGGCGTGAACGGCATGTCGTTCTTCGAAAAGAACGCGACGAAGTCCCGGCCCGAGTGGGTGCAGACGGTGCCCATCTACGGCTATGGCCGCGGGGAAGACTTGAACTTCGTGCTCTGCAACGACACCCCGACGCTGGTGTTCCTCGCGAACCTCGCCGCGCTCGAGCTGCACCCGTCGCTGGCGCACGCGCCAAACATCGAGCAGCCGTCGATGGTGGTGTTCGACCTCGACCCTGGCGCTCCCGCGGACCTCGTCACGTGCTGCAAGGCGGCCCTGGTGCTGCGCGAGCTGTTCGACAAGGTTGGGCTTGCGTCAGTTGCGAAGACGTCGGGCAACAAGGGCATGCAGCTCTACGTGCCGCTGAATACGCCCACCACGTACGAAGACACCAAGGGCTGGGCGCGCGGCATCGCCGAGCTGCTTCACGCGCAGCTGCCTGACCTCTTCGTGTCCGAGATGAAGAAGAGCGTTCGCGACGGGAAGGTGCTCCTCGACTGGAGCCAGAACGACTTCAACAAGACGACCATCTCGGTCTACAGCCTTCGCGCGCGAGAACGGCCGACGGTGTCGACGCCCATCACCTGGGAAGAAATCGAGGCGTGCGACAAGAGCGGGGACAAGTCGCCGCTGGTGTTCGAGGCGCCGCAGGTGCTCGAGCGGGTCGCGAGGGTGGGTGACTTCTTCGCCCCAGCGCTGACGCTGCAGCAGGAATTGCCGGCCGAGCCGCGGGTAGCGACGAAGTCGCGGTCGCCGCGCGCGAAGCAGGTCTAGCCCCGACTCGCGCATGACACATCGAGAATTCCTTCTCGCTGCGTCGACATTTCAGAATCACCACACATTCATCACACCTAAGCATCGTGTCCAATTCTTAGAACGTCACTGTCTTGAGAATGGGCGGCGGGCGACGCAGCCGTCGCGCAGCGTTCTGCGCGTGGCGCGAAGACCCTCAACCAAACCGGCACCTTCGGCTGCGGCCCTGCGATTGCGTAGGGGCTGCGCGGGGAGTCTCGTGAGGGTCGCGGCAGCCATCATTTTTTTCGCGGGTGCTTCTGCGCTCGGCCAGTCGACGCTGGGCGATGCCCAGCTCTGCGCGCTGGCAGACCGCGAGGCGTGCCACCGGCTGGGCAAGGCCGCGCACGACAAGGGCGACCCGCAAAGCGAGACGCAGGCGTGGATGCTGTTCGGCCGCGCGTGCGAGCTCGGCGAGGCGGCGGCGTGTGACGACGCGGCGGCGCTGGCGCGGCTCAAAGGAAAGTGGCTCGCAGCCGACAGCTGGGAAGAGGACGCGAAGACGCTGCGCGCGAATCCCCAGCCGGATGTGCTGCCCGAAGATGGAGTCCTCTGTAGCCGCGGAGACCCCCACGCGTGTCTGCGCCTGGCGCAGAAGCCGGACGCCGACCCGATTCAGGTTCGCCTCTGGCTGGCGCAGGCGTGTCAGCTCAGCCTGAAGGCAGGGTGCGACGCGCTGACGGCGCTGGGCCCCGTGGTGGACGTCGATGACCCGGCGCCGGCAGCCGAGCCCGATGTGGGAGCCTGGGCCGAGGTCGTGGAGGCCGATGCGGGAACTCCCGAGCCTGTCGTCGCCGAGCCGCAGCGGCCGCCGGAAGCCGTGCCGATTGCGCGGCCGAAGTCGACGTACCGCAACGAGTGTCTGTCGGACGCGGAGATTGAACGAAACCGACTCGCCGTCTCGACCCGCGAAGACCTCACCGCCTTCAGGCCTTCGGGCATCTGGGCGATTCCGCTGTACCTCACCAACGCCGAACGTTCGTACACGTGGGCGGCGCTGCTCTACTTCCAGTCGCTGGACTTCGAAGAGAAGACCCGCACCCGCGTGGTGCCGCCCTTCTTCGTCTCGCACTGTGCGCCCGAGAGCCAGACGCTGGTCACCCCGTTCTATTCGTACCGCACCGATGAAGACGGCACGGCCTCGCTGTACTTCACCTACTTCCGCCGGCGCGATCGCCTGCTCGAGACCGACGTGCTGTTTCCTTTTGCGTACTCGTTTCGCGAGCGGGCCAGCGAAGACGCCCCGTGGGTCGGAAAGGGCGGCTTCGTTCCTTTCGCCTTCTGGAAGCGAGACCCCAACGGCAACCAGTTCACCATCGTGCCGCCGCTGTTCTTCCGCTGGGGCGACGACGTCGAGAAGACGACGGTGGTGGGCCCCGTGTTTCTTCACGAAGCGGCAGACCGCCACAGCCTCGGCGTCGTCCCTTTCTACTTTCAGGGTCGCAGCAAGGGCGGCGACTACGATGTTTCGCCGCTGCTCTTCTGGAGCTTCCGCGACGGGCCGAAGCACTCGCTGCTGCTCCCGCTGCTGCTCACCTGGCATGGCGGCGATGGAGCGACTGAGTCCACCTGGTCCTTCAACACCTGGTTCCAGCGGCGGGCGGGCGGCGGGTTCACTTTCCTCTTCGCTCCGCTGCTGTTCGTTGGCCGCGAGGGGACGAAGCACCACACGTTCCTGCCTCCGTTGTTCTGGCGCTGGGGCGACGACGCCGAAGACGAATCGACCACCATCGCTGGAAACGTCTACGTCCACACTTCGAAGTTCCGCACCGACCTGGGCGTCGTGCCGCTGTACTTCCACGGCAGCAGCCTTCGTGACGGCGACTACGACATCTCGCCGCTGCTCTTCTGGAGCTTCCGCGAAGGCAAGAAGCACTCGCTGTTCCTTCCTCCGCTGCTCGCGTGGCACAGCGGCGATGGAGAGACCGAGACGACGTGGGCGCTGAACGTGCGCTACCAGGGCCGACCGAACGGGTTCTCGCTGACGGTGTTCCCGCTGCTGTTCGCGGGCAAGGAGCTCGAAGACCACCACGTCGTCGTGCCGCCGCTGTTCTGGCTGTGGGGCGACAACGAAGAGACGACAGTCATTGCGGCCAACGTCTTCTGGCACCAGACGTCGAAGCGATCAGACCTGGGCATCGTGCCGCTGTACTTCCGCGGGCGCAGCGTCGACGGCGAGGACTACGACGTGTCGCCGCTGTTGTTCTGGAGCTTCCGCGACGCCCGCAGGCACACGCTGGTGATTCCGCCGCTGCTGGCGGTGCACCACTCGGAAGGCGACACCACCACGACGCTGGTCGCGAACACGTACCTGCAGACCCGCGCCGATGGCTTCACCTTCCGCTTCCTGCCGCTCGTGTTCGCGGGCCGCGCTGCAGACAAACACCACGTCGTCGTGCCTCCTCTGTTTGCGCGCTGGGGCGACGCAGACGAGGTCACCACGATTGCGGCGAACGTCTTCTGGCGCGAGTCGCGGCAGCGCTTCGACCTGGGCATCGTGCCGCTCTTCTTTCACGGGCACAGCGCGACGGGCGGCTACGACGTGTCGCCGCTGCTCTTCTGGAGCTTCCGCGAGGGGCCGAAGCACACGCTGGTGATTCCGCCGCTGTTGAGTGGCTTTCATTCCGACGGAGAGACGACCAGCGCGTGGGTGGTGAACACCTGGTACCAGGCGCGGCCCGACGGCTTCACGCTGAACTCGTTTCCCTTCTTCTTCATCGGCCGCGAGGGGAAGGACCACCACACGGTCGTGCCGCTCGTGTTCGCGCGCTGGGGCGACGACACCGAGACGACCACCATCGTCGGCCCCGTGTACGCGCACGAGGGAAGCGGGCGCCGGCACTTCGGGTTGCCTCCGCTGTACTTCGGCGGGCGCAGCACCAAGGGCGACTTCGACGTCTCGCCGCTTCTCTTCTGGAGCTTTCGTCGCGGCCTCGAGCACCGGCTCGTCATCCCGCCGCTGCTGGTGTTCCACGCGGGCGATGGAGAGACCGAGACGACCTGGGCGCTGAACACATACCACCAGCAGCGAAAGACCGGCTTCACGCTCAACTCGTTTCCGTTTCTCTTCATGGGGCGCGAGGGCGACGAGCACCACCTCGTCGTGCCGCCGGTGTTCTTCCGCTGGGGCGACGCGGAGACGTCGACCACCATTGCGGGGCCAGTGTTCTGGCGCACGACGCCGCAGCGCACCGACTTCGGCATCGTGCCGCTGTACTTCCACGGGCCCGGCTACGACGTCTCACCGCTGCTGTTCTGGAGCATCCGCGACGAGGACACGAGCACCCTGCTCATCCCTCCGCTGCTCGCCTACTACCACTCACGCCCCGATGGATTCTCGCTGGGCGTCTTGCCGTTCATCTTTGCCGGACGCACGGGAAGCGAGTTTCACCAGGTCGTTGCTCCGCTGTTCTGGCGCTGGGGTGACGAGGAAGAACAGACCACCATCGCCGCAAACGTTTTCTACCACCGCAGCTCGAAGCAATGGGACTTCGGCATCGCGCCGCTGTTCTTCAGCGGGCGCGGGGTCCGCAACTACGACATCGCCCTGCCCCTCTTCTGGAGCTTCCGCGACGGGCGCAACCACTCGCTGCTGATTCCGCCGCTGCTCACCTGGTACGAAACAGACGGCGAAACCGAGACGGCGTTCGTGCTGCAGACGTACTTCTCGACGCGCAAGTATGGCTTCACGCTGAACTCGTTTCCGTTTCTCTTCGCCGGCCAGGACGGCGACGCGTTTCACACGGTGTTGCCGCCGCTGTTCTGGGACTGGGGCGATTCGCTCGAGCGCACGACAATCGCAGGGCCGGTGTACTTCCACTGGACGCCGCTGCGGCAGGACTTCGGGCTCGCTCCGCTGTACTTCGGCAAGCGCAGCGCGGACGGCGACTACGACATCGTGCCTCCCCTGTTCTGGAGCCAGCGTGAAGGCCGCAAGTGGTCGCTGCTGCTGCCTGCCATCGGCACCTACCTCGCGGACGACGGCGAGACGCAGACCGCGTGGGTGCTGAACACGTACTTCCAGCGGCGGCCCAACGGCCACACCTTCAACCTCGTTCCGTTTCTCTTCTCGAAGGTCGAGGGCGAGAACAGCCACACGTTCGCGCCGCCGGTGTTCTGGCGCTGGGGCAACAACACCGAGCGCACCACCATCGTCGCCAACATCTTCTGGCACGACTCGCTGCTGCGCAGTGACTGGGGCATCGTGCCGCTCTTCTTCCACGGCACCAGCGCGCGAAACGGCACCTACGACATCTCGCCGTTGCTGTTCTGGAGCTTCCGCGACGGGAAGAACCAGTCGCTGTTCCTGCCGCCACTGCTGACGTACCACCACACCGACGGGGAGACCTCGAGCACCTGGGCGCTGAACACCTGGTACCAGTCGCGGCCCGACGGCTTCACGCTCGCCTCCGTGCCGCTGCTCTTCGTCGGGCGCGAGGGCAAGTCACACCACGAAATCGTGCCTCCGCTCTTCTGGCGCTGGAGCGATGGCGAGACGACCACGACCATCGCGGGCCCCGCGTACGTGCGAACGGGGAACCGGACCTCGCACTTCGGCTTCGCTCCGCTGTACTTCGGGGGCCGCAACGACGAGGGCGAGGCGTGGGACCTGATTCCGCCGCTGCTCTTCTATCGGTCGGCGACGAAGGACACGCAGAGCATCACGATGCTGCCCTTCTTCAAGTACGCGTCGACGCCGACGTCGAAGCTCTTCGTCTCGCCGGTTGCTGTGTACTCGAAGGAGCCCCTGCACGAACGCACGGTGCTGGGCGGCCTCTACTGGAACATGACCGGCCCTGACCTCGAGGCGCGCGTGGTGGCGCCGCTGTGGTGGGACTTCAAGTCGAAGAAGAAGGGCACGCGGCTCTCGACGGTGTTCCCGCTGTACTGGCGTTACGAGAAGCCGGAAGAGACAACGCACCTGTTCCTCAACCTGATGGTGTCGACGGGTGAGACGCCGCTGGGCAAGTCGTGGTCATTCCACCTCTTCCCGTTGATCGACCTGGTCAGCTACCACCCGAAGCACTTCCTCTGGCAGGTGCTCGCGGGGCTGGTCGCGCACGAGACGCAGGCCGAGTCCGAACGGTGGAAGGTCGGGTACATCTGGCTCGACCCGACGACGCGCGCGCCGCGCTGATGGTATTGGAGGCGCGTGAGATGGCTTGCGTTGTCGATGGCGGTGTTGAGCGGCTGCGCGCACCGCGCGTACGTGACGGGTCGCGACTCGAGCCTGGACGCGCGCGTTGATTGGGCGACCTTCGTTCGCGGCGAGAACAGCGTCGTCATCGAAGCCGGCGTCGCCGTCGAGCCCGACCACCAGCTGTTGATGCGCGCCGAAGTCCTCTGCCTCGTCGGAGCGATGTCCCCTCCGCGCGGCTTTCGCCTCGTCTTCATCACCACCGACCCCGACGTCGAGTCCCCCGTCACGGTGAAGCAGGGCTACTTCACGGTTCACCGCTGCGGAGAGCAGGTCGAGTTCTCGGGCGGCTGGGACGTCGAGGGCACCATCGCCTCGAGCCTCGAGCTGCCGCACCAGAAGCCGAACCCGCCCCTGCCCTTCACGCACGTCGAGCTGCGCCACGTCACCGCGACCGAGGTGAAGCCGCCCGAGCGCAGGCGTCCACGCGAGGCGCCTTCGGAAACTCCTGCCGAAATCGTCCCCTGAAAATCGGCTGATCTGCTGGGCGCCGTTACATCTCGCCTTTCATTGTTGCCCGCTCACCGCGAGCGGGGCCTTCAAGCCCGCGCGTTTGCTGTGGGTGAACCTTCGAGGTGACGGGGCAGATAACTGCCTCACCGTGCACCCACTCCAAGCAGCCCTCGTGTCCGGCGCCGCGGCTTTTCCGGGCGTCACCGTCGAGCCGAAGCCCTTCAGCCGGTTTCTGGCGCGCCTCAACCCGAGCGCGGCGACGCTGCCCGACGTGTACCTCGCCTTCGCCTGCAGCCAGGGTGAGCCTCAGGCGCTGCGCCACTTCGACCAGCTGCTCAAGTCGCGCGTCCCCGCAGCGGTGTCGTCGGTCGACGCTTCCCGGTCGTTCTGCGACGACATCACCCAGACCCTTCGCGCCCGGATGCTCGTCGGCCCGCCTCCCGCCATCGCCAGCTACCAGGGCAAGGGCTCGCTGGCCGGCTGGGTGCTCGTCGCTGCGACGCGCCTTGCCATCGACATCGTCCGCGAGCGCCGCCGCTGGGTGAACGACGGCGCGAGTGAGCTCGAGCTGCTCGAGAATCTGGTGGCTCCCGGCGACACCGAGCGCGAGGTGCTGCGCGCGCGCCACGGCGAAGCGCTGCGGGAAGCGATTCGCGCCGCGTTCGACAGCATCAGCAGCCGAGAGCGGGCGGTGCTCAAGTTCCACGTGCTCGACGGGGCCAGCATCGACACCATCGCGCGCGTCTACAGCATCCACCGCGCGACCGCGGCCCGCTGGATTCAGGGCGTCAACGCAACCCTTCGTGAGCGCACCCTCGCCCGCCTCGCCTGCGTGCTCGCGCTCGGGAAGAGCGAAGCGAGCAGCCTGCTCCACACCATGTTCAGCGAGGCCGACGTCAGCCTCCGCCGGCACCTCGCCGCGACGACATGACCTGTCTGGACGAAGAGCACCTTGCAGCCTGGGGCTCGGGCCGGCTGGACCCGCTCGAAGAGCTGCGCGCGCGGGAACACCTCGAGACGTGCTCCGACTGCCGGTTGTTGTGTGACCTCGTCGAGCGCGGCCGCCCCGCCTTCACCCAGGCCGTCGCGCTGAAGCCTGGCGAGAAGCTCGGGCCGTACACCCTGCTCGAGTGGGTCGGCCAGGGCGGCATGGGTGAGGTGTTCGCCGCGTATGACGCCCGCCTCGATCGCCGCGTCGCGCTGAAAGTCTTGAGCGGCTCTCGTGTCGCTGCGCTCGGCGAAGCCGCAAAGGCGCGGATCCTTCACGAGGCACGCGCGATGGCGCAGCTGAACCACCCGAACGTCGCAACGGTGTTCGACGTTGGCGAGGAACAAGGCGTCGCGTACCTCGCGATGGAGTTTCTGCCAGGCGGAAATCTGCGCGCGTGGCAGGACGAGCCGCGCACGCTCGAAGAGACGCTGGTGGTGTTCAACGAAATTGCGCGCGGCCTCGTTCACGCCCACGCGCGCGGCGTGGTGCACCGCGACTTCAAGCCTGCGAACGTGATGTTCGATGCCGAAGCCGTGCCGCGCATCACCGACTTCGGCCTCGCGGTCGTCGGCGTCGCAGCAGAAGGCGAAGAGATTGTGGGCACCCGCGGCTTCGTCGCGCCCGAGGTCGTGGCCGGCCAGAAGGCGACCGAGGCGGCCGACCAGTACGCGTTTGGCGTCGCGCTGCGGCAGACGCTGCAGGCCGTCGGCGCGAAGGCCGGCCCGCAGCTGCTCGCCACGCTCGAGGTCCTCACCGCCGAGTCGCCCGATGCCCGGTACCCGTCGATGGCCGAGGCGAAGATTGCGCTCGCGAAGACGCAGCCGTCGACGCGCCGCCGGCGACTCCGGTCGCGGGTGATGCTGTTCCTGGCGACAGCGCTGTTCGTCGCCTCGGGCACTTTGGCGCTGCACCACCTCGGCCGCTGCGATTCCGCGGGCGAGCCGGCGCGCGCGCTGAAACGGGAAATCGCCCAGCGCGTTCCGCTGGCCCTCGCCGCGCTCGAGCAGCGCACCGGCGCGCGGCTCTCAACTCCCGTCCTCGTCGAGCTGCAGCGTCAGCTCAGCGACTGGGAAGAGCTGTCGAACGAGCTGTGCCATGCCCACGTCGACCCGGCGGGAATCGCGGCGGCCGAGCTTCGGGAGTCGTGTGCGGCGGTGGGCCTCGGTGCGGTGAACGCGTACGTCGCGTGGCTCTGGCAGGCGGGGGAGCCTGCGATCGCGTGGGAACGTTTGATGGAGCTGCCTCCGTCTGACGCGTGCCGCCTCGTGCGGGTTGATGACGCCGCCGCGTGGAGCACCGCCGGCGCTGCGCACCAACGCAGCCAGGTCGAGGCGTTGATCGGCCGCGTGCAGGGCTCGACTGATTCGGTTGTGCTCGAGCAGGCCGAGCAGCTTCCGCGCGCGCTCGCGCTCGCCGCCCGGGTGTTCAACGGCGCGCCGTGCAGCGACGAAGGGCTGCTGCAGGAAGCCATCTCGGCTGCGCGCCGCGCGCACCACCACGTCGAGCTCAAGCTCTGGGGCCAGCTCGCCACCTGCCAGTCGCAGCGCGGCGGACTTCGCGAGGCGGCGTTCTCGTTGGGCATGGGTGAAGAGGTCGCGAGCGCTCTGCAGGAATCGGCGCCGGCGCGGATCTTCTTCGGGCTGCAGCGGGTGCGGGTGCTTCACCAGGCTGGGCGCGTCGACGAGGCCGAGGTGCTGGCCACGCGGCTGGTCGACATCACCAAGCGCGCGGTCGGAGAGAACCACTGGCTGTACGGCATGGCGCTGACCCGTCGCGCCGAGGTGTGGATGATGCGCGGCCGCTTCGCCGAAGTCGCCGAGCTTCACCTGCTGGCGATTCCTCTCTTCGAACGCGCGTTCGGAGCAGACGACCGCCGCGCGCTGAACGCGCACCACAACCTGGGCTCGGCGCTCGCGGCGGACCACCAGTACGAAGAGGCGTTGGCGCAGTTTGCTCCGCTGCTGAAGCGCGACGATGGGTGGAAGAACTCGGCGCTGACGTCGGACCTCGTGCCGGTGATGCTTGCGCTCGGCCGCAAGGACGAGGCGCTGAAGCTGGGCCGCGCCGCGGTGGCCGAGATTCACGAGCGCGACCCCCTGGTGTTCTCGCGCCTCTCGCAGCAGCTGATGGCGTGGGCCAGCGCGGAGCTCGCGGCCGGAAGTCCGAGCGAAGTGCTGCGGCGGATGCGGGTCACCCTCGCGCTCGAGCCGCTGGGCGCCACGCCGTACGACAGCGCGCAGGGGTACCGAGTCTACGAAGCCTCCGCGCTGCGCCGCCTCGGACGCGTTCGCGAGTCACTGGCCCTGCTCGATTCGATTCGTCCGCGTCTTCGCCCGCTGCAGCAGCTGATGCCGATCGAGCAGCTGCTCGCAGTCGAGCGCGTGCAGTGTCTCGTCGAGCTGGGGCGCACCGCGGAAGCGCAGAAGGAACTGGGCGAGCTTGGTCTCGACTCCAGCGGTGGCGTCGACCCGCGGGAACGCGCGCGGCTGTGGCAGCTGGTCGCGCGCGCGCTGGATGGTGAAGGCAAGGGCGTCGAGGCGTCAAAGCTGTGGGCGCAGGCGCAGAGGACGCTCGACCGGCTCAGTGGCGCGCGCGCCGCTCGCTGAAGTCGGGACGCAGAATTGTTTCAGCCACGCGGTGCGACTTCGCCCGGTTGATTCGTCATGGGTTCATGACAAGAGCCGCGTTGCTGGTGTTGCTGGGGTTGGCCGCATGTGGTCCCACCGAGCTGACGATCGAGACCGGGCAGATGGAAGAAGCCCACACGGGCTCCTCGGAAGCGGCAATCACCTGCGCGCCGCGGATGTCGGTGTTCCCCGTCGGCGCCGAGCACAACATCGGCTACGACCCGTCGTGCAACGGCGGCACCTGCGCCATCTCGTGCCCCGACCAGCGCGCGAACTCAGATTGGGGCGGCGACCACCACGGCGTCGATGTGTTTGCGTTTCATCGGGCACCACTCGTCGCGACCGCCGCCGGCACCATCACCCGCGTCGGCTCAGTGAGCTCGACGTCAGGCATCCGCGTACGCCTGCGCGACTCGTGCGGCTGGGAGTACTACTACGGCCACCTCGACCAGGCGGTCGTCACCCAGGGCCAGACCGTTCAGGCCGGCCAGCTGATTGGGTACATGGGAAAGACGGGCGCTGCGTCGACGCACCTGCACTTCAACGTCTCGCCCGACGGCAACTACTCGAAGGACATCAACCCGTTCAACCTGCTGAAGGCGACCTCGGGGACGGCGTGTGCAGCCCCGCCGCCTCCGCCGCCGCCGCCTCCGCCTCCGCCGCCGGCAGGCTGTGGTGCGCTCGAGGCCGGCCAGGGGCTGGGCGTGGGCGAGTCGATGTCGTCATGCGATGGGCGCTTCACCTTGGCGATGCAGGGCGACGGGAACCTGGTGCTGTACATGGGCGGCACGCCGCTGTGGCACACGTACACGAACGGCAGCGGCGGGCACGCGCTGCAGATGCAGGGCGACGGCAACCTGGTGCTCTACACCGCCGGCGGCACGCCCCTTTGGCACACCCATACGAATGGCCGGCCGGGCGCCCGGCTCGCACTTCAGGACGACGGTAACCTCGTGCTCTACCAGGGCGGCACCGTCCTCTGGCACTCGCAGACCTGCTGCCACTGAGCGGATTTGGCCGGTTTCGGGGCCATGACGCGGCGCGCTAAATCTTCGATCGAATTCGATCGAATGGGCGGGAGCGCCAGCCGGCGACCGCGGGCGGGTTTTGCGGTCTAAGTGCAGGCGGGTGAGGCCCGTGCTCCTTCTCGCGCTGCTGGCGTCGGCCCCCGCGGCGGCCGAGCCCTGTGACGAGGCGAAGCTCAAGTTCCTCGCGCGAGAGCTGATGGACGAGGCGGGGCGGGCGCGGAGCTGGTCGCTTGCGTGGGCGAACATCTACGGCGTCGCGACGGTCGGGCAGCTGGCGCCGATTCCGCTCATCATTCGCCAGGACCAGGTCGAGTGGTGGGTCGGAGCGGCCACCAGCGCCGCTGGCCTCGCCTTCGTCGCGATGGAGACGCCGTCGGTCGTCGAGGAAGGCCCGCGGTTCGGAGCGCGCGCGACGTCGGCGACCCGCGACACCTGCGCGCTCATCGAAGAAGGCGAACGGCTGCTCTCGCGCGGCGCCCAGCAGCAGGCAGCGTCGCGCCGGTGGACAATGCACGCGGCGAACGTGCTGGTGAACGTCGGCTTCGGGCTGATTCTGGGCGTTGGCTACGACCACTGGGTCGCCGCGGCGGTGAACTTCGCGATCGGCGCCGTCTTCGGCGAGGTGACCCTGTTCACCCTGCCGTCGCGGCTCATCTCTGCCTGGGCCGAGTACCAGCGCGGTGGGCTGGAGCCTGCTCCCGTTTCTTTCCAGCTCGTCCCGCTGCTCCGCCCTGATGGCGCGGGGCTCGGACTCGCCGGCACCTTCTAGTCTTCGATGACCAACAGCCCGCGCTTCAGCTTCGCGCCCTTGTCGACGGTGTTCATCGCTTCGTAGAGCCGCTCGGACTTCACCAGCCACGGCTTGAAGCTGTCGTTCACGTCGAGGACGAAGACGAGGTCTTCCCCCGCGAGGTAGCCGGCGATGGGCGAATGGTGGCCTCCGCCCTTTCCGAAAACCGGGCCTCGGTGGAAGTTGAGGATGAGGCGGGTCGCTGGGTCATTCGCTTGGGGCAGCAGCGCGCGAAACCCGGCGAGGTCGAGCTCGTGAAGCGCGGTGACCTTCTTCCCCGTCTTCAACCTCGCGAGCGCGGCCAGCTGGTCGAGCGTCATCCCACCCATCACCATTCCACCCGTGGTCTCGACGCCCGAGCCTTCGAGCACCGTGTCCTGCGACGACGGCGTGCCCAGCGACTTCAGAACGTTCACCACGCTGGCTGGCCCGCAGAAGCTTGGGTTCTTCTGGAACTCGAGGCCCGCTTTGTACTGCGCCGCGACGGGCAGCGCCCACGCACGCTCGAGCAGCGCCGCGTCCTGAAACGCAGGGTCCGCCTTGATGGAAACGGCCTTCGAGTAGTCGACACCGTCGCGGAAGAGCAGCGGCGGCACGACCACCGCGGAACCGCCCAGCAGCAGCGCCACCGCTCCGAGGCCCACGAGGAATTTTCGCGCGCGTGTCATCGCCGGCTTCTAACCACGGCTGTAGAGTCGCGCCATGCGCCTCCCCACCCTCGTCTGCCTGCTCACCGCGCTCGCCGTCCACGCCGAAGACCTGACTCCTGAGAAGCGCGCCCAGCTTCAGCGCGACCAGCAGAAGGCCGGCGAGGCCATCGAGAAGAAGTACGGCAACAAGAAGTCGTCCGAGCTTTCCGCCGATGAGCGGCGGTCGCTGATGAAGGAAAAGGCGGCCGCCGAGCGCGACGTGCTCGAAAAGGCGGGCGTCGACCCGAAGGAGTTCGCCCGCTCGAGCACGAAGATGGGCCGTGACGAGAAGACCCGCACGGACGACGCGATGAAGGACCTCGAGGCGAAGGAAGCGGCGGCCGCCAAGGACTCCGGCAAGAAGCCCGCCGGGAAGAAGGAAGTCGTCATCGAGAAGAACGGCAAGGGCCAGGGCGAAGAGGTCAACGAGGCCGCCGAGATGGACAAGGCGATGAACCTCAAGAAGGGGAAGTAGCGGGCGGGAATCGTCGCTTCTCAGAACATTTCGGCCCAATTGTCCTGAGTCCGGACAGGGTGTCACTGCAAAGCGACTTTGCGAAACGTGGGGGTTTCACCTCTGGCGTCCAAAAGTGGCACACAACTCGCTGAAGGGTTTCGCCATGAACTCTCGCGCGTGTTGGCTCGTTGCCGCTCTGACCCTGGTTGGCTGTGCTGGTTCGTCGTCGGTGGAAATCCAGAGCGAGACCCTGGGCGCGGCGGACGAGAGCGTCGGCAGCCTGGGCAGTGAGCTGTCGCAGGGGGTGCCGGTGGGCTCCGTCCTCCGCACCACGGCGGGCCTGAACCTCCGCACAGGGCCGGGCACCGGCAACAGCGTTCGCCTCGTCATCCCCCAGGGCGCGACGGTCACCACCGTCAACGTCACGAGCCCGACCAACGGCTGGTACAACGTGAAGTACAACGGCGTCACCGGCTGGAGCTCGGGTCAGTACTTCACCCTCGTCTCGCTGGGCACCACGACGGGCGGCGGCACCAGCGGCGGCACGGGCGACCTGAGCGCCACCCGCGCGGGCGCCATCGAGCGCGCCAAATCGGGCGTCGGCTTCTCGTACTACTGGGGCCACGGCAGCTGGATTCCCAACGGCGCCAGCAGCAACTACGGCTCGTGCTCGGGCAACTGCCCCAGCTGCTCGCACGCAGGGAAGTACGGCGCAGACTGCTCGGGCTACGTCGGCAAGCTGTGGCAGGTGCCGTCATCGAACACCAGCCTCACCACCGACTCGCACCCGTACAGCACGGTCAGCTTCAACGGCTCGAGCTCGCTGTGGTCGACGGTGTCGCGCGGCAACGTCATCGGCGGCGACGCGCTCGTCTACAACGAGAACGGCGCCGGCCACATCTTCCTCTACGAGTCGGGCGATGGCTGGGGCTCGATGTGGGCGTACGAGGCGAAGGGCTGCGCGGCGGGCATCGTGCACAACCTCCGCACGGCGTCGACGGCGTTCAAGGCAATTCGCCGCGCCGGCTGGTAATCGAGCGCGCGCTGCGCGGACGGCCTATGAGATGGCCGCCGCATGAGTGCCCTCGAGCTCGTCCACGTCACCAAACGTTTCGGCGAGAAGGTCGCTGTCGATGACCTGAGCCTCACGCTCGAGCCCGGCGCCTTCCTCGGCCTGCTGGGCCGCAACGGAGCCGGAAAGTCGACCACGCTGAAGATGCTGACGGGGCTGATTGCTCCGACGTCGGGCACCATCACCGTGCTCGGCCGGTCGATGCAGGACGACCCCATCGCCGTGAAGCGGCAGCTGGGCGTGATGCCAGAAGACATGGCGCTGCTCGAGATGCTTCAGGGCCCGCAGTACCTGCGCTTCGTCGGCCGGATGTACGGCCTCGACGACGCGGCGATCGACTCCCGCGCGGCCGAGCTCTTCGACACGCTCGACCTGAAGCCGGGGAAGAAGTCGCTGATCAGCGAGTACAGCTTCGGGATGAAGAAGAAGCTCGCGCTGTGTGCCGCGCTGATTCACGGCCCGAAGCTGCTCTTCCTCGATGAGCCCTTCGAAGGCATCGACGCGGTCACGAACCGCACCATCAAGGAAATCCTGCTGTCGCTGCAGAAGAGGGGCGTGACGGTGGTGCTCACGAGCCACATCCTCGAAGTGGTCGAGAAGCTGTGCCCGTTGATCGCAATCATCGACGAAGGAAAGCTCAAAGGCTTCGGAGCGCTGGACCAGCTGAAAGCGGAAGGCGAGAGCCTCGAGTCGCACTTCGTTGGCCTCGTCGGCGGTGGACGCAAGGGTGAGCTGTCTTGGCTGTGAGCCCGCTGCGGGCGGTGCTCGCCGGCCACCTGCAGGCCTCGCAGAACCGCCTCGTGCGCCAGCTGGGCAGCCACGGCGTCATCTTCCTCGCCTTCGCCGTCGTGCTCATCACCGTCTCGATGATTATCCCGATCGTCTTCGGGCTCTCGGTTGGCGCCTTCTTCCTCGCGCGCGCCGCCTTCGAGACCGACGGCAACCCCGAGCTGTCCGCGGTCATCGGCCTCATCCTCACTGGCATGGCGGTGGGCGGCGGAATCATCGGCGGCGTCGCCGGCGGAGCGAAGCAGCTCGAGTGGGAACAGTACCGGGGCTTCCCGCTGCGGCCCGTCACCCTCTTCTCGGCCGAGGTGCTCGCGGGCCTCGGCGACGCCATCACCCTCATCCAGGCGGTCACGCTGTTCGGGGTCTGCGCTGCGACGGCGGCCGCCGCTCCACACCTGGCCCCCGTGATGTTGTTCCTCGCGGTCGAGTCGGTGCTCACGCTTCTCTGCGTGCAGCTGCTGGTCGGCAGCTTCGCCGAGCGCATCGTGCGGCGGATGCGACTCGCGCTCGCGGCGACGTTCGGGGCCGCCTTCATCTTGAGCCAGGTGGTCGCCGCGCGCGCCGCGTCGGTGTCGCCCTTCAAGGCAGCCGGCCTGCGGCAAATCGGAGAGAAGGTGCTCGACTATGCGTCGTACCTGCCGGCGTCGCAGGCGATTCGCGCGGGGCACCTGGGCGAGTGGCGCGGCTACTCGAGCGGCGTCCTGATGCTGCTGGGCGTGGTGCTGACGTCCTACGTGGTGCTGATGCGCGAGCGGAACGCGAACGTGGTCGACACCTCGGGCCCGGCGAAAAAACTGTGGAGCCACGCGTCGCCGACCCTCAGCGTCGCCCGCCTCCAGCTGGTGACGCTGCTGGGCAGCCATCTGGGAAAGTTCGCTTTCGCGATGCCGCTCATCACCCTCGTGCTGGTGCGCGGCCCCTTCAGCGAGCTCGCGGGCACGGGCAGCTGGCTGGTGCCGGGGGCATTCATCTACATCTCGCTCGCGGCGAACGGCCTCGGCTTCAACCAGTTCGGGCTCGACGGCCACGGGGTGAAGGCCCTGTTTCTGCTGCCTTTGGACGAGCGCACGATTCTCGACGGCAAGCAGCTGGGCTTCGCGGCGTGGCAGTCGATGCAGGCGCTGCTGTTGGCTGTGCTGTTGCTGCTCGTGCAGAAGCCCGCGCTCGACGAGCTGGTGGCCGGAATGATGCTCTTCACCTGCTACTTCTTCGCGCAGGGAATCGTCGGGCAGCGCACCAGCATCTGGCTGCCGCGTCGGATGCTTCGCACCAGCATGAAGAACTCGCAGATTCCCTTGCCCGTGGTGCTGATCAGCCTCGCCACCACCGTCACCGGCGGAGCGCTCTTTGGTTCTGCGTGGTGGCTGCTCATAACCTTTGCGCGGCCATGGCTGCTGCCCGGCATGGCGCTGCTCGCGCTGATTTCTTTCGCCGTCTCGCGCCCCTTCAATCGCCTCAACGCCGGCTTCCTCGCGAGGAACCGCGAGCGCATCGTCGACGGGGTCGGCTGAGATGGCTTCGAACGAAGAGCTGGTGTTGATCGGCCGCCGCGTCGCGCGCGCAATTCTCGCGGGGTTCGACAAGCACTACCGGATTTTTCGCGCGATGAGCACGACCGCGAAAGAGCGCTTCGAGCAGGGCGACTGGCGCGGCATCAAGGACGCGCACCGCACCCGCATCGACCTGTACGCCCAGCGGGTGAAGGAAGCGGTGGCGACGCTCCACGAGAACTTCCCCGAGGCGCTGGGCGACACCGCGTGGCCCGCCATCAAGCACGCGTACATCGAGCTCCTGCTTGGCCACCAACAGCCCGAGCTGGCCGAGACGTTCTTCAACTCGGTCGCGTGCCGCGTGCTCGACCGCACCTACTTTCACAACCAGTACATCTTCTGGCGGCCGTCGGTGTCGACGGAGCACATCGATGGCCAGCAGCCGACGTACCGCAGCTACTACCCGTCGATGGGGCTCAAGGCCGTGCTGAAGACGATGGTGGCCGACCTGCAGCTGGCCAACGCATGGGAAGACCTCGACCGCGACATCGAGGCGGTATCGCGCGCGCTGTGGGAATTCCTGCCGCGGCCGAGCGAGACTCACGCCGAGGTGCAGCTGCAGGTGCTGTCGTCGCTTTGTTTTCGCAACAAGGCCGCGTACCTCATTGGCGTGGTGGTGAACGGGCCCGAGAGCACGCCGTTCGCGATTCCGATTCTGCACAACGGGCTGCACGAGCTGTACTTCGACGCGGTGCTGCTGCGGCGCGGCGAGCTCGGCACTTTGTTCTCGCTGGCGCGCGCGTACTTCATGGTCGACATGGAAGTGCCGTCGGCCTTCATCCGGTTCTTGAAGGGCATCTTTCCCGAGAAGCCGGCGGCCGAGCTCTACATCTCGGTGGGCCTCGCGAAGCAGGGGAAGACGCTGTTCTACCGGGACCTGTTCGAGCACCTGAAGCACTCGAGCGACACCTTCGTCTCTGCGCCCGGCGTGAAGGGCATGGTGATGCTCGTCTTCACGCTGCCGTCGTTTCCCTACGTCTTCAAAGTCATTCGCGACCGCTTCGAGCCGCCGAAGACGTCAGACCGCGCGCACGTCGAGGCGCAGTACCGGTTCGTGAAGCTGAACGACCGCGTCGGGCGCATGGCCGACACGCTGGAGTACTCGGACGTCGCTTTTCCGTTGAATCGCTTCGAGCCTGCGCTGCTGGCCGAGCTCGACCAGAAGGCCGCCAACATCGTCGAGCGCCAGGGAGACAAGCTGGTCATCAAGCACCTCTACATCGAGCGAAGGCTGACCCCGCTCGACCTGTTCCTGCTGCACGCTGACGAGGCGGGGGTGCGGCAGGCGATGCGCGAGTACGGCAACGCGATTCGCGAGCTCGCCGGAGCGAACATCTTCCCCGGTGACCTGCTGCTCAAGAACTTCGGGGTCACCCGCTTCGGGCGCGTCGTCTTCTACGACTACGACGAGATTGCGCCGCTGGAGCAGATGACGTTTCGCCGCATGCCCACCCCGCGCGACGACGACGACGAAACCCGCGGCGAGCCCTGGTTCTTCGTCGGCGCGAACGACGTCTTCCCCGAAGAGTTCGCGAAGTTCATCTTTCCCACCGACAAGCTGCGGCAGATTTTTCTCGACGAGCATGCCGACCTCTTCACCCCGCAGTTCTGGCTGCAGCTGCAGGCGCGGCTCACCGCGGGCGAAGTGCTCGACGTGTTTCCGTACCCCGAGTCGCGCCGCTTCCCGCATCCGCACCGCGGGCTTTAGAGCGCAAACTTAGCCTCGGACATTGGGCCGCGTGCGCGTAGCATTCGATCTCGAGTCGTCGACGATGGAGGGGTGGTGCCTGCTCACTTTCCTGGAGTGCCATGAAGAAGCTGCTCGCGCTGGGAGCTGTGTCGATGTGGATTGGTTGCACGACGAACAAGTCCGATCTGAAGGCGTTTTGTAACGCGCCAGCCGCGATGCCCCGCCTGGCGGTAGAAACCTCGGAGCAATACGTCGAACGCATCTTCATGGCTGCTGCATCGAAGCTCACGAACAGGGACGCGATATCAGCGGTGAAATCACTGGGCGTGGTTGGGACTGATCGGAAGCCCGACTTGCTCCGAGCAAACGCGCACGAAGAAGGCCTCAAGGAATGCGCCCTCGCCGACCTGTGGGAGTGGGAGCTCGTTCTGGGTGAGACCCGACCCCGCCCGAACGAGGGTGTTCGGTTGGTTTTCATGCCGACCCACGGAGGAACCAGTTTCGACCGCGGTCAGGCGCTCGCGAAAAGTGCACGTGTGCGGGTGGACGCACTTGGACTGAAGGACACCCGCATCATCACCGCTCAATGCCCGGCAGGCCATGGGGGCTGCGTCGCCGTCGAGACCGCTTCGGTGGATCAGGCGAGCAACGTCGAAGCTGCGCTGACCGATGCAGACGAGACGCTCTCTCTTCACCGCATAGAGTCCGCGCCAATTCACGAAGGGACGCTCTGACCCCTCAAGGGGGCGTGGCGAAGCTCTACCTCCGTCCTGAGCGGCTGCTGGCCATGGCGGTCGGACCCCGTGAAGGCGAGCGGGCGCTGCGCCGGGCGCTTACTTCCTGGGGGTGAGTCTGCGGAGGATGGCGAGCAGCTTCTTTCGGCGAGCGAAGCCTCGCGACGTGACGAGGTGAAGGCTCTCCTCTGCGACCGCGAGCTCGGCAGGCGTGGCCACCGCGAGCAGCTTCTCGAGATCGATTCGGTCTTGAAGCCGCGTCTTCGATTCTGAGAGCACTTTCATCGCGATCAGGTGTCCGACGGTGGCGACTGGCAGCGCGGCGATCTCGAGCAGCCGCATCGGAGTGGCCGCGGCAACGGTTTCGGGCTCGATCCCTGAGCTGGCGAACAGCAGGTCGACCAGGACGTCCGTCTTCTCTCCGGGAGGCGACAACCGGACGGTGGCGAGGCGTCGTCTGGCGAGCTGCTCGACGGCGCTCTGCATCTTCCAGCCGCGCTGAGCGAGCGTGAACACGAGCTGCTGGGCATCCCGATCGTCAGCGACCCAGACCGCCAGATCCACGTCTTCCGTGAAGCGCGGCTCGGTGCGGGCGGCGACTGCCTGCCCCCCGATCAGCGCGAACTTCGCCCCGATCGACTCGAGCGCTTCGACGGCTTTCTTTGCGGCCCGAACCGCCGCGACAGTCGTCGAAGGAGCACCTCTGGAGCTACCGCTCTTCCTTCGGCGTCGGGAGGTCTTCGAAGCAACCATTGCTCGAACATTGTAGTCAGCTTCTGTGCGCTGGCCGCGGGGTTCTCGCGCCGAAGCCGTTCACGCATCATCGACAACCCGAGATCCGTCAGACCAAATGCCGCTTCGAGGCGCTCGGAAGCAGAACGTGTCGGGGACCGTTTCACACTCTGAAGTATGGCACGCCGTCACTTCCTGGGGCTGAGCGCGGCGCTGACGGGCAGGTGATCGCTGGCGGCGCTGTCGATCGTGCCGCACGACTGCACCTCGAACGCCTTGCTCGCCCAGCTGTAGTCGATGCGGGTGACCGGAAATGCCGAGTTCCACGTCTTCGAGCTCCCGCCGCCCTTCACGTCGCGCGCGTCCTGAAGCGCCGCCTCGAACACCTGGTACGTCGGCGAGCCGCAGTCGTCGTTCATGTCGCCCAGCACCCGCGCCTTGTCGGTGGCCGCCTGCTCTTCGATTCGCGGAAAGGGAACGTCACGGTGAAGTGGACGACGACGACGTGGAGTTCTGTGTCCTTCCGGTGAAGGTGCTTGAAGCCGGGGCGGATGCGAGGCTGTCGCTAGAAGGCGAGGGCGAGTTGGGGCGGTGCGGTTGCGGGCGGGAGCAGCCTCGACGGCATGGTGACGGTGACGCCGAGCGCGGCGAGGCGCTCCTCGGCAGCCTTGCGGGTGGAGTAGAGGGCGCGGACGGACCGTCGCCTCGCCACTGTGATCGCCGCCTACCGCGACTCCCTCGACCGCGATGCTCGCCGCGAAGAGCGCGCTCTCCACCGCACGTCCTTCTGAACCCGTCAATCAGCAGGCCGGACCAGCCCGTGTTTGCGAAGCACCTCTTCCGATTCCGCCTGCTTCTCTGGATTCCGCGCCGCCATGCTCCAGGAGTAGGGCCACCATCTCGGCGCTGCCGAGGCCCACCGCGTCGAGCAGCGCTGTGCCCTCGAATCGACTGGTGGCGTTCACGTCGGTGCCGGCCTCCGCGAGGAATCGCACGCCCTCGAGGTACGCTTCGACGGCCAGGAAATGGAGCGCGGTCTCGCCAAGCGGTCGAGCTGTGCGCTGATTGGCGAGGTCGTCGGAGTCGAAGAGATGGATGATCAGCTCTGGCACCTGCACTTCGGCTCGCTGCTTCTGGGCGTCATCGACGGCCGCGGCAAGGAGATCAAGCTGCTTCCTGTTCCGCGGTGATCTTGGGGCCGCCTCCGCTGCGCTTCGGCGGATAGAGGGCAACCTCGGTCGCGCGGTAGGTCCTCCCATTCTTGCGTGCAAGTCACCGTCGCGCAGGGGTCGGCAGCGCCTCCTCCCTGCCCTCCTCCGGCTCCTCCTCCCAGGCCGCCTCCGTCATCAACGACGCAGACGAATTCCACTTTGCTGCACCGCGTGTACCGGGCAGTCGAAGTTGGTGGCGCACGGCCGCGCGGAGCTACCGCATCCCGACACAGCCAACACCATCGACAGCGCGACGGCGGCCTGTCTCGGATGGCTCATGGGCAGGTCCACGGCGCGAGGAGGGTGGCGGGGTTGCCGGTGTTGGCTGGGTCATGCTGGTGCTTCGGCCATGGAGCGAGGGCGTCGAGGCCGTCTGAGTCCACCGCGAAGGCATAGAGACTGCCATCGCCCGTCGAGGGCACGTACAGCACTCCGCCCCGCCCGCAGACTTTTGCCCCGGCGCCGTCTCGTTGGACGTCGAGGGAGGCATTGGAGTCTACCTGGCCCCCGGAAATACCGGTCGACGTTGGCAGCACCCAGCGCTGCGTCTGGAGACCGGTGTCGTACGCGGCAACGCCGCCAACATTGTCGACGATGAAAATGTCACCGCCCCTACCAACAACAGGCGTCGCAGTGACGCCTGCCGCGGGAGGGATTGCTGCTGCGACGCCGCCGTCAAAGACGCCCGGGTCCCCTGCCTGGTAGTCCACCCGAAACAGGCCCGGTTGCTGGTTTCCACAGACCAACACAGGCCGCCCCTGCGTCCCCCCAATGGCCACTCCGCCCGCCGGGGAATTGGGCCCGAATTGAGGGAAATCCACCCGGGCAGCAAACCCGCCATCCGCCTGCAGCGCGTACGCGCCACCCGTCGTGGGCCCTCCTCCTCCTCCTCCTGCAATTGTAGAGCCAAACAGCGCCAGTCCCTGGGTGAAGAGTGGGGTGGCGTTGGAGACGGAAGCACCCCAGTTGGGCGACACCCATGCGTGTCTGCGAATGGCTCCGTTGCTCGCGGAGGCCGCAATGAAGACTGTGTCTGCGTTGGCAACGACGTTGTATTGGCCCATGGTGGCGGGGACGCTGTCTCCAGGACAGGCATTGGCGGCACCCATTCGCGCCGCGACGAGCGTGCCATTCTTCGACACCGCCAGCACTGCCTCCGGCGTCTGGCCCAGGTCCGTCAGGGCGAGGGTGGAGTTGTAGGTGCGGGTCGGGTCCGAGCAGCCGAAGCCCGTCTCGATTCCGGTGGCGGCCGCCAGCTTTCGCAGCCTGCCGTCGAAGGCGTCCCTTGTCGCCAAGTACACGTTGACGCCAC
>Ga0105047_10001043_pt1 | contig 48962 bp, 46 predicted proteins | sample MAT04_FD_78384 | JGI IMG/M metagenome (GOLD analysis project Ga0105047, IMG submission 78384) | Freshwater microbial communities from Lake Fryxell liftoff mats and glacier meltwater in Antarctica - MAT-04 (megahit assembly) | ecosystem: Environmental > Aquatic > Freshwater > Ice > Liftoff...
CCTCAACGCCACCCCGATCGAGGGTGCTGCTCTGCGCGCTCTGGTGCTCCCGATCCATGACATTATCGCGAACAACTGAAGCTCTCACACATCGGCGAGAGGCGAAAGGCGAAAGGCGAAAGGAAATACACCATGATCAAGCACAAATGGATCATGTCGCTGCGCCTGTTGGTTGCTGCTCTCGGAGTCGGCACCTTGGTGGCGTGCAAAACTGAGGCAGACCAAGCATCCTCAGCATCCAAGCATCCTCAGCATCCAAGCATCTACGGCATCTACGGAAACGTGTCTCGACGTCAGCGCCACCACAGCTCGGAAAATCACCGAGCGACTCGATGCGTTCATCGAGGATCAAAGGACGTTCGGCGTGTCAGCCGGTGTCCGATTCTCCGACCGCTGTGAAATGGTCATCTCCGCCGGCGTCGACGGGCGGAGGCCTGATTCGCCGCAGACCGGTGATGGCCGGTTCTTGATCGCTTCCATCACCAAGACCTTCGTCGGCGCCGAGGTGTCGGCGCTCGCGCTCGACGGGGCGTTGTCGCTCGACGACACGATCGACAAGTGGTTGCCCGACATGCCCAACGCCGATCGGATCACGGTGCAACAGTTGTTGACGCATACGAGCGGCCTCGGCGACATCGTGGACTCAGCGCCGTGGCGCGATGCGTTGCTCGCGGATCTCAGCAAGATCTACTCCCTCGAGGACGCACTCGCCGTGATGCAGCCCACTGCCGCCTACGCGCCCGGCCACTACGCGTACGCCAACGTGAACCACACGATCGCGGCGATCATCGTCGAGAAGGTCACCGGACAGTCGCTGTCGGACGCATTGTCGGCACGATTCCTCGTTCCTCTCGGATTGACGCACACCACCGTGGGTACGATCGGCGACCATCGAACCCTTGAGCACGGCTGGTTCACCCTCGAGGACAACGCTTGGGGAGGGATCCAGGGCGAACGTACCTCATTCGACGCCTCGATCGACCGAGACCAGGACACGGCGAGCTTCCCCGGCCTTGAAACGGTGCTGTCGGTCACCGAGGCACATGGAGGGATGGTCTCCACGGTGCACGACGTACTGGCCTGGGGTGCGGCCCTCGCCGACGGCTCCGCACTCGGTGGAGCAACCAACGATTTTTTTCTTCCTACCCACGCCCATCTCCGCGTCCGACGACAAACCTGCCCAAACCGCATGGGGGACCGGTTGGCTCGCCCACGCCTGTCCCTGCGAACTGGAGAACACCGACAATCCGCATGTCGTGTTCTCCTTCCACGACGGCGAGACAATCGGTTCACGTTCCATGCTCGCCGTCGATCGAACCGGTCAGATCATCATCGTCGTCCACGCGAACACGCGCGAGATCAGCGACGACGCAATGCTCACCGTGACGAGCGACATCCACACGCTCGTTGCCGGCTGAGACCGAGGTTGCCGGCCCGAGTCGTTCATTACGAAGACGTTCCTGGCCACCACACACCCGCGACAACTGAATCTTTGATGGCAAGTGCCTCATCAACCACCAACGACCCACCGCAACCCGCATAGACGACGCCTTGCGAGGCGGCATACTGGCAGCATGTCCAACGACGAAACACCCGACGCAGCCGACACCCCTGAGACGGATGAAGAGCTGGACCTTGTCAGCTTCGATCTCAACGACGATGGGAAGATCTCGCCGCTGGAGGGCGCACGGCAGGAGATCGGCCTGGTCGATGCTCGCCTCGAGGAGATCGCGAAGGAGGGCGGCGTCAAGGGCAAGCTGGCCGACGCCGCCCATCACGTCCTCGACAAGCTCGACAACGACTGATCAGCTCCTCGAGGCTCTCCAGCGATGCGTGACCGTCGGCCCGAGCTGCAGCACATCGAGGTCGTCACCCTCGACGATCCGAGCTGGTGGGACGATGCACCCGCTGACTCTCCGTTCCCGGAACCAGCAACACTCGATGAGCCTGCCCCAGGACGACGCCGACTGGTTGCCGGCCTGGTCGCGCTGACGGTTGTCGCTGTCGTCGCCTGGGTCGCCGTGTACAGCGAAGATGACGAGACGACCCCCGCACCCATAGCCGCTGGTCACTTCATCATTGATGCGTCCGATCTACGCCCCTACTCAGCAGACATCGTCACACGGCCTCCGGCGAATGCTCGCTACACCCTGTTCGCAAATGGCAACCCGACAAGCCCGTGGATCTCGTTGCAGACGTACCGCCGCCGCGGCGATGCGCTCCCCGCGATCAATTCGTTTCGCCGCGAGGTCGGCGGACGAAATCTGATCGTCCCGCGCAACGAACGGTCGATGACCACGATCATCGTCGACCTCGGAGACGACTGGGCCACCGATGTGCGCGCCTTCGACATCGAGGATCTCGAACTGGTCCAGTTCGCCAACTCGTTGAAGCTCGCCGATGACAAGAACGGCAAGGTTCTATTCGACGAGGAGATACTCGCCGCCAACAGTCTGATGTCCACCCGAACCGCCAACTGGGCCGAAGAGTTGCTCTACGGAACCGTGGCGACCGAGATGCGTTCGGTGACACCCGACGGGGCGACGATCACACTGCGAGAGTCGATCGTGGACGTGGATACTCGGCCGGCCACCCTCTCGTACTTCACCACCGGACGGGTGGAGGGCTCCGGCGGGTACACCGCTGGAACGCTGATCGCAAACGGGGACGCAATCGTCACCTGGGCCGCCGCAGACCGGCTGCTGAGCCTGACCGGCCCCATGCCGACTAGTGAGCTGCTGGCCATCAGCCGTACGGTGCGCCTGGCCGACGAAACCGAGTGGCAGCAGCTGCTGTATGGGCTGCACCCGGACTATCGGCTGGGCGAGTTCACGCCGGTCGCATCAGGTGTGGCCGCCGACGGCTCACCATGGAGCAGTGGCGTTCAGTTGGCGGCGCGCGGCGGCCGCACCGAGTACCTGTGGTGGTGGACGTTGCCGGGCACTGCAACATCTGCGTCGACACCGACCAGGTCCGACGTCGCCACGCGTGCCGGCAACGACACCATCGTGGTCGGTGATTCCACCTACGTCTTCATATGGGTTCCGGCCACCAGCAGCGCGACAACTGCGTCAGTGCGCGCCGCCGATGGCAGCACGGTGACGCTGCAGCTGCGGCTGCCGTTCGCCCACGTACCGGTGAGGCTGGCTGCCACGCGAATCGATGTGCCCGGCCCGGTCGAGATCTCGACCGCGTGAGCCGTCTTGTACGTGCTAGTCGTTGTAGATGACGGTGCCGTCAGAAACGACGGTCGTTGGTCTTCTTCTTCGGCGGCGGCGTGAACGGCGCTGCCAAAAGAGCCTCGAACTGAGCATCGTCGGGCTGCTTGGGCTCGTTGAGCCGCTGCAGGTACGTCTTCAGTGCGGCACGACCCGAAATGACCCAGTCGCCCTTGGCGCCCACGGACCGGGCGAGCGCGTCCTTGGCCTTGGCCACTCGGTCCTTGCGCGTCGCCTTCTCCTCCTCGGAGATCGCTCGCTTGGGCTTGTCGGCCGCTGCGGCGGCGCGACGGGCTTCAACTTCCTGGAGCGGGGTGAGCTTGGGGCCGGTTGCCATGTAACTATTCCTTCAGGTTGGGTGCTGCAAAGCTACCTGCCCGACCGCCTTCTTCGCCGCGCACCGAGCCTGCCACGCGTGCCGAGCATGCTAGGAAGAGCGCCATGACCAAGGAACATGTCGCCGCGCGGGTTCTCAATGCCGTCGACGAGCGCCAAGCGGAGATGACCGGGCTGTTGGCCGAGCTCGTGCGCATCCCCAGCATCAGTGGCACATCGGACGAGAACGAGGCAATCGCTCACGCCGCGCGGCTCTTCGCCGATCGCGGACTGGACGTGGACCACTGGCAGATACCGCTCGACGAGATCACTACCCGACCCGACTTCCCCGGCATGGAGGTCGAGCGCACGGAGGCCTGGGGGGTGGTCGGTCGCCTGCCTGGCACCAAACCCGGCGAGGCTCGCAGCCTGCTGTTCAACGGCCACCTCGACGTGGTTCCTGTCGGCGATCCGCATCAGTGGTCGGGCGATCCGTTCGACGGTCGCGTCGTCGACGGCCGTTTGTACGGTCGTGGCAGTTGCGACATGAAGGCCGGCTTCGTGGCGGCGATGTGGGCCATCGAGGCCATTCGCCACGCCGGCGTGCAGCTCAGCGGCGATCTCTTGATCACCGCGGTCCTCGGTGAGGAGGATGGCGGCCTGGGTACCTACAGCACACTGGCTCGCGGGTGGCGTGCTGACGCGTGTGTCATCCCCGAGCCCACCGGGCTCGACCTCGTCCCTGCCAATGCGGGTTCCCTCACGTTCAGACTGTCGGTACCCGGGCTGGCCACACATGCGTCCCGACGGACAGAAGGCGTCAGCTCGATCGAGAAGTTCGTGCCACTGCTCCATGCGCTCCAGGACCTGGAAACTCGCCGCAACGTGAACCCGGTGCAGTCCGCCAGCCGCTGGCAGATCGCCTACCCGTTGTCCATCGGCACCATTCACGCAGGTGACTGGGCATCATCCGTTCCCGACCTGTTGGTCGCGGAAGGCCGCCTGGGTGTGGCGCTCGACGAGCCGGTGGAAGCCGCACGGGCAGAGCTCGAACACGCCGTCGCCGAGGCCTGTGGCAAGGATCCGTGGCTACGCGATCACCCCGCCATGATCGAATGGTGGGGCGGCCAGTTCGCCAGCGGCCGCATGCCGGAGGAAAGCGATCTACTGGACCGCGTTCGTGCCGCACACACCGCTGTCGGCGGCGCAACCCAGGAAGCGTGGACGGCCCCCTACGGAAGCGACCTGCGGCTGATGACCGGCATCGGCGGCGTGCCGACGCTGCAATACGGCCCGGGAGAGGCAGTGCGCGCGCACGGGCCCGACGAAAACGTGCCGCTCGACCAGGTGCTGACCACCGCTCGCGCCTTGGCACTGTTGGCACTCGACATGTGCGAGGGCTGAGGACGTACGCTGGGGTACATGGATGCACCTGTCACCGTGACCGCATTCGACCATCTCGTGTTGCGATGCGCCGATGTCGAGACGACGCTTACCTGGTACATCGACGTGTTGGGTCTGCAGCCGATGCGCGTCAAGGAGTGGCGCGCCGGTGAGATCTCGTTTCCTTCTGTGCGCGTTGACGCGGGAACAATCATCGATCTCATCAGTCGGGGCGAAGAACCTTCTGGCAGCGGCTCGCTCGATCACTTCTGCCTCGTCGTCGACGAGATTGATCTGGCCGCATTGGCCGCGTCCGGGGTGTTCGATGTGGTCGAAGGTCCAGCCACCCGCTACGGCGCACGCGGCAACGGAACCTCCTTGTACGTACGCGACCCGGACGGCGTGACCGTCGAGCTTCGCCACTACTGATTGCCGCGCCGCTACTGTCGCGACGTGAGCGAACTTCCGGACTCAGCGATCGACCTTCACGAGGTGGAGGCGGCGATTGCGGCAGCCATTCGCGGTGGCGGCATCAACAGCGTGCGCCTGCTCGGCCACGGCGAGATCAGCATCGTGCTGGCGTGGCCGCAGGCGGATCCATCCGTCGCGCTCAAGCGAGTTCCGCCGTTTCGCAATGCGGCCGAGGCGCAGCGGTACGTGGATGTCTGTCACGGTTTCTTCGACACGCTCCGCGCAGCCAACGTCGCCATCTGGCCCACCGAACTGCTGACGCTGGTTCGCACTGATGGCAAGGCCGTCGTGTATCACCGCCAGCCGATTGCCGATACCACCCAGCTGGGCAGCAACGTCTTACGCAATGCCACGCCGACCGAATCACATGCGATGCTCGGCGCGATCGCCGACGCCGCGTCGCGAGTGTGCTCGCCGACGGTCGGCTTCGACGTTCAGGTCGCGAACTGGCTGTGGGATGGCACGACGGCAACTCAGATCGACTTCACCTCGCCATTCACGCTGACCTCGAACCGCAAGGACATCACCTATGACTCGCACGCGTTCCTGCAGGAGTACCCACTCGTGGTGCGCCCGTATCTCAAGCGTGAGCTGACCAAGTTGATCCAGCGCTACACCACCGCCGAGGGTGCCCTTGCGGACATGGTGTCGAACATGCTGAAGGAAGGGCTGGACGATTGGGTCGACCCGGCAATTGCCACCATCAACCAAAGGCTGGGGACGAGCCTGCGACGAGAGACTGCTCAGGCGATGCTGGATGAGGACCGCGCGTTCATGCCAATGGTGCTGAAGCTGAAGAAGTCGCAACGTTGGTGGCTGCATCACACCGGACGCAACTATGAGGCGCTGCTGCCCGACGAAACCACCTACGACCGCGCTTGGCCGTGATCAGGCCGGCGGTGCCGCGCCACCGCCGGCGTCCCGCAGGACGGCCCGGTCGAAGGCCGCGGCGGGTGAAGCTTCGGCGCGATAGATGTTGAGGCCGACCGGCACCGAGATGGTCAGGCCCTGGGTGCCGTCGGCGAGTATCTGCTCGAACCACGGAGAGGTTCCCGTTCCCCAACCCATCACGGTCGAGCCGTCAGCAAGTCGTCGAACGCTGCCCAGCGTTCCAGCGAGAAAGGTCGCCGGATAGCTCCATACCAGCGTGGCAGTCGTCGGCTGGATCGAGTACTCGACAGCTCTCGAAGTTGGCTGTGCAGAACGAAACCGGTTGTCATGAATCGTGACATTGCCATTGGGCAGCACTCGCCCGTCGTGCGGCGTGACGGGACCGAAACGAGGATCATTCTCGACAGCAAGATCGACGCCCTCCTTCGGGGGCGTACCGCCGAGCTTCCACTTCACGTTGCCGGTGGTTCTGTCCACGCGCATCACGGCATTGAAGTGGCGGGCGGTCACCAGCAGGTCTCCGCCGGGGAACACGTCGACCGCATTGATGTGCAGCAGGTCGAGACCCCACACCTCTGGGGGGCCCGGGTCGAGGTCGAAGCACAGCGGGTAGGTGTTCTCGCTGATATTGACGTGCTGGTTGCTGCTCCATCGCCAGATCTCAACTCCTGATGGGTCCACCTCGACGACGTCACCGTTGACGATCACTGTTGCATTGTGCGAGACGTTGAACGGGTCTGCGCAGGGTTCGGGAGTCAGCGCCGCCTCCTGGGAGTACACCACTACCAGCGCGTTGCCGTTCGCCAGACGAAGGAATTCGTGCCAGTCGACAGGTTCCGTTGGCAACGTGATCGTGTCGACCAGGCTGCCGTCGAGCGTTCGGCGCTCCATTCCCAGGTTGGCTGCCTCGGTGGCGAAGCCGCCACCTGTGTAGTTTCGCCATGCCAGCCCGTTGGGGCCATTGGCGAACAGACCGATCACCGGATACGGGGTTCGTTTGTACCAGACAGGCACGCCGTACTCGTCGAGGATGAACGCAAACGGCGCTGGCGAGAGCGATGTCGATCGGTACCAACCCGGGGTTGGTGACACGCCCGTTGCGGCCAGAGCTGGGAAGTCGGGTGGCAGGCAGCGCAGGTAGGCACGCGCGGTCCCCGCGGTCCCCGCGGGGCCGGCGGTGTCGATGGTGACTATGCCGTCGATGGCCATCGGACGTTGCACGTCAACCGACGCGGCAGCAGGGCCACCGTCGACGGAGACGGTTGCGCCGGGCGCGGCGAGAGCGGCGATACGAATTGGTCCGCCACCGGCGGGGCAGTGAACTGTGTGGTCCGGCTGGCCGGGGGCCGCTGGCCGGTCCAAGCCCGGCGAGGCCCCGAGTGTGCGCAGCGCCGATGACGTGCCGTGCACCGCGATCAGGTCGACCACGACGTGGGTGCTGCCGAACGATGACAGACAGACCGCCCCGCCGGCGCCCAACCCCACCGTCACCATCGATGACTCGGCGGAAGTGGCACCGGCACGGAAGTTGACGACCGACGTGGTGGGCGGAGTGGTTCCACACGGATAGGCGGTGAGGTAGCCGGCGCTCGTCGCGTCGACAGCGATGACCTCTAGCTGCACTGCGGTCGCGCCGACTGACACTGCGTCGAGCAGGCGCAGCGAGCGGACCTCGCCCGAGGCGAAGCGCGTCGACCAGCCACCGGTGCCGTCGCGACTGTCAGCGAGTCGGCGCGCTTGCATCTCCCGCAATGGGCTACCGGGAACGACAAGGGGGACGCCGGTGTTGGGCGAGTCATCGCCGTACCAACCGGTGATATCGACGATGACATCGGCACTCCGGTCGACGTACACGCAGAGGTCGCCAACGACGTCCAGGCCGACCATCGCCGGCGCTCCCCGATCGAGCCCGGGCAACGTATTGACGGTCGAGGTGCCGGGCAACGAGCCGCAGGGTGCAGCGGTGGCGTACGTCTGCTGCGTCGCATTGGTGAGCGTGACCACGGCCGCGACTGCTCGAGCCTCGGCCGGAAGCGCACGACCGGCAAGAGGGATTCGGATGGTGGTGGCGTCGGCCGGTCGTCCAGGGGCAAGGCCCGGAGTGCGGGGCGTGCTGCGTGTGTCCAGCACTCGCAGCGGCGTGAGCTCGTGCAGCGGCGAGCCGGCGGGTGCGTACCAGCCCGTCAGGTCGACAAGTACCTCGGTGGTGTCATCGACGTAGATGCATGCTGCGCGGGTGGCGTTGAGGGGCACGATGGCAAGGCCGGGGACGGGATCGCTCGGGCGCGGGTTCAGGTGCGAGACGAAGGGTCGTGCACTGTCGCACGCGTACACCGTGAGGAACGTCGGACGCGGCGCTCCGGCTGATGTCACCGTCAGCACTGCGGCCGTTGCGCCGACCGGCGCCGATGCATCGTTGAGTTCCACGCGCAAGACGCAGCGCGCTTCGACCGGCGCCTGCGGCGCGCCGACGCCTGAGCGAGTGTCGACCAGGCGCACCGGTGCCACAGCCAGGAACCCGGAGTTGTTGCCTGCAACTGCGGCCGTCGTTCCCACAGGCGGTGCCACACACGCCGCCGCAGCAGCAGTGTCCGGTTGCAGGGTCGGGACTGCCCCAACCACCAGGCAACTCGTCAGTATCAATGCGGCGCCCGCTCTTCGTGTCAATAAGAGCATTCCGCAGTCTGGCACGCCGAGCCGAGGAGATGCGATCGGCCGTCTGTTGCCAACGGTGCCCAGATTGTTCTCTCGACGACTGGGTCGCTCGCACTGCCGGCGCAAGTGACGCGGTTTCGCACCCAGGACCTGCCTCACAGACGGAAGAGCGCGTCAGTTCGCGCTACCGATGTCACCCGCCGGCCGAAGTGACGCGGTTTCGCGGCCAGGACCTGGCTCACAGACGGAAAAGCGCGTCACTTCCGGGTTGCGCCGGTTCGGCCGGACCCGAGGGCGTCAGACGGGGGCTTCTACTCCGGGGAGGGGGGACTTCATTGCGGGCTGGTGGTCCCAGAGGTCGGCGAGCAGGTCGCTCTGCAGCGCAGACAACGACGGGTCGTTCCAGCGATTGACGCGCTGCAGCGGGTCGTCGGTCAGCGAGTAGAGCTCACCTTCGGTGCCGTCGTGGACGGTGCCCGGCAGGTAGGTGGTGCACACCCAGCCGTCGCGGGTGATGGTGCGCAGGTGCACGCCCACGCCGAACAGTTCGCTGTCCCATTCGGTGAGCACACGTTGGAAGCCACGAAATTCTGCATCGGCGTCGTCGACCGGCAGCGCCTTGCCTTCCATCCACGTTGCTGTCGGCAGCCCGGCGATGGCGCAGAAGGTTGGTGCCAGATCGACGTGGCCGACAGGCTTGCTGACCACGGCGGGCGTGGTGCCCGACGACGGTGCAGGCCGCCAGATCAGCGGCAGTCGCATGAGGCCTTCGACGTGATACGGGCCCTTGAACAAAAGACCGAAGTCGCCACCGAGCTCGCCGTGGTCGGTGGTGAACACGATGTCGAGGTCGTCGTCCCACCCGCGAGCGCTGATGGCGGCCAGCACACGCCCGATGGCCTCGTCGATCAGCTCGCACTCAACCGCGTTCAGCGCAGTCGTCTCGCGAATCTGATCCGGTGTCAGCGTGGCGGGCACCCAGTCGGCGGGCGCTTCGTAGTTGGTCACCAGTCGGCCGTCGTACCACGCCCGGTAGTGCCGTGGTTTGGAGTCGAGAATCGTTTCCCGCTCGCCGGCATCCTGCGGATAGCCGGCAGGCAGCGGCACGTCGCGCCAGTCGATGCGACCGACCTCGCTGGCCGGCGGGTCCCACGGGTGGTGCGGGTCGGGGAAGCTCATCCAGCAGAACCAGTCGTCATCCGCGCCCAGCGAATCGAGCCAGCTGATCGTGCGGTCGGCCACCCAATCGGTGTGGTACCACTCCTTGGGGATGTCGTTCACCCATGCCTGCGGTGCGCCGGTGTCGCCGCCGCCCATAGCGTTGACTTCCAGCGCACTGTCGAGCACCGGATAGAACATGCCGACGGCCTCGGGGTGGTTCGACAGCAACCAACGCGCGTAGTGCAACGGCCCAGCAGCGCCGTGCGTGGCGGACTCGAAGTGTTCGAACCCGCGGTGTGGCCCGAACGTGCCCTGCCGCGAGAAGCCGTTCTCAGGGAAGCGAGCGAACGGGTCGAGGAACGGCTCGAAGTGCGGTTTGCCGATGATCGCAGTGCGGTAGCCAGCGTCTTGCAACACCTGTGCGACCGACGGCGCATCCTCCGGCAAGGGCACACCATTCATCCACACACCGTGCGTGCTGGGGTGCTGGCCGGTGATGATCGTGCTGCGCGCCGGCATACACACCACGCTCTGCGGGTGCGCCCGCTCGTAGCGCACGCCCTGCGCAGCCACCGCGTCGATCACCGGCGTACGCGCAACCGTGCCCCCGTTGCAGCCCAGGGTGTCGTAGCGCTGCTGGTCGGTGGTGACGAAGAGAATCTTGCGTCCCATCAGAGACCTTCCATTTGTCGTTTGAGTTCACGAAGTGCCCCGGCCGTGCCGCCACCGATGACCAACGCCATCGCCCGCGGATCTGCTTCGGTGGAGTAGACGACGATGCACGACTCGTCGGTGAGCGCGATCACGTCGATCGTGCCGCGGTGATGCTTGAAGATCGGAATGGTCAGCCGGTATTGGAAGCGGCGCTGCGTGTTGTCGCAGACCAAGATCTCCTCCGGCATCGGCGCGCCGGAGCCGGTGACGATCACCCGCGACGTGCCGTCAACCGTGCAGTCGACCACCCCGGGAAACCAGTGGTGCAGCTTGCTGGCATCGCCGGCCAACGCCCACACATCGGCCGCCGAGCGGGCGATGCAGATCTCATGGCGAATGGTGCCGTACATCAGCATCTGCCGTTCATCGGCCCGGCGTCGTTCATCCGGGCAACGTCGTCGATCCGGGCAGCGCCGCTCACGTCTCCGCCGGCGTTGCGGCGATGAAGTCGACGATCACTTGCGCCAACTCGGCACCCTTGTCTTCCTGCAGGAAGTGGCCGCCGCCGACGATCGTGGTGTGCGGCTGGCCCTTCGTGCCGGGGATACGACGTAGGAACGGACCTTCCCCGCCGCGGGTCACCGCGTCCTTGTCGCTGAAGGTGCACAGCCACGGCTTGGTCCACTGTTCCAGCACCTTCCACGCCTCACGGTTCTCCGCCGCTCCTGGATCATCAGCCAGGCTGGGCACCAGCGACGGGAAGATGCGGGCGCCGGCCTTATAGGTGTCGTCGGGGAACGGTGCGTCGTAGGCCGCAATCACATCCGGCGAGATGTCCGTCGCGGAGCCTCCGTTGACGATGCCGCCAATCGGGAACACCGCGGATTCGCGGGCAAATTTCTGCCACGACAGAAATGCTTCGCTGAGCTTGCCGTCACCCTCGGGCAGGCCGGTGTTGCCAACCACGCCACGGGCATACCTGTCTGGTGCGAACGCCAACACGCGCAGGCCAACCAGTCCGCCCCAGTCCTGCCCGAAGTACGTGATGCCGCGCAGATCGAGGTGATCGAACAGCAGTGCCTGCATCCAGCTGACGTGCCGTGCGTACGTGTAGTCCGACTTCTCTGTCGGCTTGTCACTCTTGCCAAAACCGACCAGGTCGGGCGCGATCACCCGGTGCCCAGCCGCGACCAACACGGGGATCATGTGCCGGTAGAGGAAGCTCCACGACGGCTCGCCGTGCATGAGCAGCACAGGTGCCGCGTCACGCGGGCCTTCGTCGAGGTAATGCACCCGCAGAGTGCCTGCGGCCGGGTCGCCGGCGATTGCAGGTACCTCCGCATAGTGCGGCGCGAACGGATAGTCGGGCAGATCGAGAAAGCGATCATCGGGTGTACGTAACGACTGCATCAACGGCACTCCTCAATAGACGAGAAAGGAAACTCAGAGATCAACGAAGGTGAGGTCGTCACCCAACACGATTGGGCCAGAGAAATGCGCGGCGGCGAGCGCCCGCCACTCGCCCTCCTGGCCAGGTTGCATGGCGGGTACATAGTGCGTCAGCACCAGCGTCCCTACGCCCGCCGTCGTAGCGGTCTGCGCCGCCTGCTGCACGGTGCTGTGGTAATCGAGAATGTCCTGCAGCCGCCCGCTCGGTACCAGCCGCACCAGATCCTCACGGATCACGGTCTGCACGTACGCATCGGTGCCCCGGCACAACTCGTCGAGACCGGCGCACGGAATGCCGTCGCCTCCGAGAACCGCTGACTTGCCACCCACCTCGAACCGAAAGGCAACGGTCGGCTCGACCGGACGGTGATCGGTGGCACCGACCGTCACCGAGGCCGAGCCGACGGTGAACGTGTCGCCGGCGGCCACCTCGCGCACCTCGACTGCCGGGCCGTCATGAAGGTCGGCGTGGTGCGCGAGTCGATAGCCGACGTCAGGGTTCAGGGACGCCAGCGTCAGACGAACGACCTCGGCAGTTCCCACCGGTCCGTAGATGATGAACGGCAACGGCCCCGGGCTCATCACCCAGCGCGTGGTGATGACATCGCCAAGGTCGCTGATGTGATCGCTGTGCAGATGGGTGATCAGCAGTGCATCCAGAAACGGCGGCAGAGAACCAGCGGCGGCGAGGCGCATCAGCACACCGCGGCCGCAATCGACCAAGGCGGTCAGGCCATCCGCCGTCACCAAGGTGGAAGGGCCAGCACGGCGAGGATCCGGAATCGGGCTACCCGTACCGAGCAGGGTGATGCGCACGTCAGGCCTCCAGAATTCGAGTGATCGAATCTGTGAGCGCCGCCTCGATCTGCGAGGTACTCAGCTGCTGGTCGTCGCGCATCAGGTGCAACGACTCGAACGAGGTGAGCACATCGATGGTGGCGATTGCGCTCGCGGCTCCGGCCGCACCGCGCTGCGCCAGTTCGGGTGCAAACAACTGCTCCAGCTGACGACGCAGAAACGAGCGTGAGATCGCCAGCTCGGAAGCAATCAACGGCTGAAAGGGTGCACGCACCCGAGACACGATGCCCACCGAGCCAATGCGTTCGAAGAGCCGGACGCGCTGCGCGACGAGCCGACTGACGCGGTCCGCGATCGGGCCCGCGGACGACACGTCGAGACCGGACGTCGGGAGCAGCCGCTCGTGCTGGCGCGAAATGGCTACCCGGACAAGGTCGTCGAGATCTTCGAAATACCGAAACAGCGAACGTGGCGACAACCCGGCACGCTCGGCGATCTCATCGGAGGACGGGTCGAGGTTGCCGGCCGCGTAGAGCGACAGCATTGCGTCCACCACTGCCAGCCGATTGCGGTCGCGACGGGCGTGGCGCCCATCGGCGTCAGTCGCTGTCTGCGTCGGTCGACTCGTTGCCGTATTCATTCAGCAACCATCGAGCACACGTGCCCGACCCGAGGGTCGACGCGCCCGCTGAGCAGCTCGAGATAGATGGCCTTCACAGCATCGCTGCCGCAGGCTTGTTCGAAGCGCAGCCAGCCGTTCACCCATTCTCGATATGCCATCCAGGCGCCGATGGTGCGCTGCTCCAGGCCTTCACGTCCCCACTCCTTGTTTCGCTTGGCAATCTGTGCGGGCGCGAAGAAGAACTGTGGGACAGGGCCGGGCAGGTCGTCAGGTTCGGGTGCCGGTCCATCCCAGTGCGTACCGCCGACGATCATGCTGTACGTGAGCTGGTCCTGGAAGTGCTCGTGCACCGCCCGCGTCACCGCACTGTCGCCGGCGACGTCGACATACGCCGCAGGGCCAGTCGGCAGCTCGCCGAGCGCGTCGTACGTCACCACCTGGTGGTAGCAGCCCAGCTCGCGGACGAACTCGGCGTTGCGCGCCGACGTGAGGCCAACCACGTGCACACCCTCACGCTGGCTGAGGAGAAACGCGGCGCCGATCGCGGTCTTGGACGAGGCGCTGGAGAGCACGGCCGAGCCGCTGAGCAACGCCGAGTCGTCGAGCACGTCGTCGATCATGAACGACGTGAAGAACAGCGGCCACAGCACCATCTGGTGCGGCTCGTGGACCGCGTCGTACGCCGGGTCGCGGTCACACAAGACGTATCGGTTGTAGGTGGCCGCCATCGGCGCGCGATGCGCTGACAAATCAATGAAGCCACGATCGTCGAACCGACCCGGCTCGATGATCAGTTCGTCCGACATCGGCAGGTAGCCGTAGACGCGTGCGCCCTCCGCCAACTCGCTGACCGTGGACTCCACGACATCGCCGAAGCCCCACACCGGCACACGACCCCAGACAATTTCGTCGGCCGCCGAGTCGGCCGGGTTGGCCGGGTTGGCCGGGAAGAAGTCCCAGTAGTTCATCATGTCGCCGAAGACGGCGTAGGTGATGTTGTTCGAGGTCAGCGCGAACCGGTGAACGCGCAGGCGAGCTTGCCCAGGCTGCAACTGGGCGGACGGTGCCTCTACTAGACGTACCGTGCTCAAATTCTGACGATCGACTTCCAGATCCATCTCAAACCTCGCGGTCCCTGGGGGCGAATCCAACGACCTCGCCCCGGTTGATGCTGACCCAGTCGCGTGCTTCCAGGTACGGCTTCAACGTGGCCATGATCGCACGTTGATGGTCGCCGGTTTTCGGGCGTTGCAACTCGAACAGCTGCGGGAACTCGCGCCATGCCGTCACCGCGTCCCACAGTCGCACCGCTGCGTCGCCGGTGGGCGGGTCCAGCAGCACTGGACCGAAGAAGGTCTGACCATCGGGAAAGATCAGTGTCGGCACGCCGTAACCGCCAGCATCGATCACCCGTTCATGCTCCGCGCGCACTTCGTCGTGCGTGGTGGGGTCGGCGATCGCAGCGTCGACCAACGCCGGGTCGAGGCCCATCTGCGCCAGCAGATGGCGGGCAACCTCCGGCTCGTGCGGCTTGTGACCATCGACGTGCAGTGCCTTCCCCGCGACCGCGTACCACTGGTCGAGCAAGGCCATGTCGGTGCGGCGCAGCAGCGCGCCAATGCGCATCATGCTCCAGCCATAGCTCCACCCACGTTCCCATGGGTGCTTCTTACCCTCGACGCGGTTGACCTCTTCCAGGCTGAAGAAGCGCCAGTTCACCGTCAGGCCCAATTGTTCGCGCACAGAGCGCATCCACAGCGACGTCTGGTAGGCCCACGGGCACATGACGTCGAAGTGGAAATCGACGGTGCCGCTGTCGCGTGGGTCGCCCGACGTCTGCATGGGCGCACCGTAACAGTTGACAGTCACTGTGACAAGTCTTAGGGTGCCTCGCATGTCCAACGAACTGATTCTCGACTCGCTGCAGCGTCGAATGAAGGCAATGCACTCGCTCTATCACCAGGCCGTGGCCACGATGGACATCGAACATGTCAACCACTTCGAGCGCGAGGGCGTGCTCCCCATCGCCTTCTGCCTGTTCCACATCACCAACATGATCGACGCCTCCTTCATGTTGATGACCAGCACTCCCCCGATCTGGAACGAAGAGTGGCAGGCCCGAGTCGGTATGACCATCGACGACCACGGGAAACACAAGTCGGTCGACGAGATGATCCACCAGCGCATCGGCGACTACGACGCGTTTCAGGAATACATGCGCGCCGTCATGACGCGTACCGAGGAGTGGCTGGAGCAGCTCGACCCAGCCGAGCTCACACGCGTGGTCATTCAACGGCCCTTCCCTCCGCAGATCGCGTCCACATACAGCGCCCGAGTTGCCGGCGAGGTGGGCATCACCCTGCTCGACGCAACCGAATGCTGGATCTATCAGCACGGCCTGCGCCACATGGGCGAGATCGAGCTGGCCCGTGGCCTGGTCGGCCTCAATGGAATGACGAGCTAGTACCCGCGAGGTCAGTTGTAACGTCGCGACGTGAACGACGCACTCGCCGACATCAATCAACTCGCTGCCGATACCGGTTTCTCCGGTGTGGTCCGAGTCGACGCGCCCGGCTCGTATTCGTGGCCGGCTGCATACGGCCTCGCCCATCGCGGCCACCTCTTCGCCAACACGACGTCCACCCAGTTCGGCCTCGCCAGCATTGCGAAGGGTTTCACCGCCCTTGCGGTGGCCAGCCTCATCGAAGACGGCGTGTTGACGTTCGAGACCACCGCCCGTTCGCTGCTGGGTGGCGACCTCCCGCTCATCGACGACCGCGTGACCATCGAGGACCTCCTGGCCAACCGCAGTGGCATCGGTGACTATCTCGACGAGGACGCCGGCGGCGATGTTCTCGACTACCCGATGACCCTGCCAGTGCACCAACTCGACGACTCCGAGAGCTACCTGCCGATGCTCGCTAAGCTTCCCCAGAAGTTCGCACCGGGCACAGACTTTGCGTACTGCAACGGTGGCTTTGTCGTGCTGGCGCTGTTGGCCGAGCGAGCCAGCGGTGCGTCCTTCTACGACCTCGTTCGCCAACGAGTGTGCGAGCCGGCCGGCCTCACACACACCGCCTTTCTGCGCAACGACGAGCTGGGTGGCGAGGTAGCTGTCGGTTACCTGGGCGAGGAGGGCCTGCGCACCAACGCCCTGCACCTTCCGGTCCGCGGCACCGGTGACGGTGGCATCTACTCCACCGTCGCCGACATCCACACGCTGTGGACCGCGCTGTTCGACGGCCGCATCGTGACGCCGGCGATGGTCGCCACATTGACCACCGCTCGTTCCTCAAACTGCAGCCCCACCCGCGACTACGGCTTGGGCTTCTGGTTGGTGCGCGAAACCGGGGCACTGATGCTGCAGGGTTACGACCCCGGAGTGTCGGCCTGCACAGTGCACGTGCCTGCACGTGGGGTCACGCACACCGTGCTGTCGAACACCACTGATGGGGCATGGCCCCTCACCACCCGGCTCGACGAGTTGCTCGGCACCTAGATGCAACCTAGATGTACCTGGCCTAGACGTCGCGACCGACCAGCTTGCGGGCGTAGTCCAGCGCGTGGCCCACGGAATCGGTGAAGGCCTCGCCCTTCCAGGCGATGTCGAACGCGGTGCCGTGGTCGACGGAGGTGCGCACGATCGGAAGGCCGAGCGTGACGTTGACACCGGTATCGAACGCCAGCAACTTCATCGGCCCGTGGCCCTGGTCGTGGTACATGCACACGATCGCGTCGTACCGATTGCGATGCACCGCTTGAAAGAACACGGTGTCGGCTGGGTGGGGTCCGCTCGCGTCAACCCCGTCCGCGACCGCAGCCTCGATCGCCGGTGCAATGTGCTCGATGTCTTCCATGCCGAAGAGGCCGTGTTCGCCGGCGTGCGGGTTGAGACCGCAGACCGCAATTCGGGGATGCTTGAGGAACCGCGACAGCACGTCGTTGGTGAGGTGAATGACGTCGAGCACTCGCGGCTGGCGGACCCGCTCGATCGCTGTCGCCAACGACACATGGGTGCTGACGTGGGTGACAGCCAGCGAACCACTGGCAGTGGCCGCCGTCAACATCATCGCCACTTTCTCCACCCCACACAGGCCGGCGATGAACTCGGTGTGGCCAACGAAGTGCGAGTCGGTGAGCTGCGTCGCCTCCTTGTTCATCGGCATCGTCACAAGGCCGGCGACTGTGCCGGCAAGTGCGTCCTTCGTGGCCTGCTCGACATACACACGAGCGGCGGCGCCGGATGCCGCGTCGAGTTGGCCGGGTCGATGGTCAGCAGCCGTCAGCAACGCGAGGTCGACGATGCGCAGTGCAGCCCAGTCCACGTCGAGACCGAGGATCTCAGCACCACGGCGCAGGATCGACTCATCGCCGTAGACCACCACGTCGCGGCCCAGCCCGACATCGACGAAGCGACGCAGCACGATCTCGGGTCCGATGCCAGACGGGTCGCCCATGGTGATCGCCAGCGGTGCGCTCATTCAGACAGTCTCGCCGCGTAGCAGTTCGACCAGCGCATCCGGTCCGCCGAAACCCCCTGCCTTCGTCACCACCAACGGCCCCTCGCCGGCCTCGTCACGACTCCACGGCATGCCCGGCGCAACAAATCCACCAACCGAGCGGGGTCCATCGCCCAGGAGTGCGGCGGCGGTGTCCCCACCGATCACGACGATCGTGTCGGGCTGAGCGTCGGCAATCCGGTCGGCCGCCCGCTCAGCAAGTGCTGCAGCGACCGCCGGTTGCAGCTCTCCGTCCGTAGCGGGCACCGACAACACGGTAATGTCGGGCCGCGCAATCGAGAGACGCCGAATCTGTTCGCGCGAGACCGCGGTCGCGCTACCACAGATCACCGCGATCGCACCGCGCAAGGGTGGCGCCGCCGACGGTGCTACAGGAGCACCGATGTGCGCTGCGAACGCCGCGCCGAGCGGACCGCCGGGGCCGGCGATCAGGACGTCCGAACCTGTCAGCACCGTGGCGAGCCCGTGCATCGTCGCGCTGTCGGGAACATCGCATACGGCACGGCGGCGGCCGCTCGCAAGCCACTCATGCAGCGCCGAAACCCCGGTCAGCACGTCGGCACCCGGCAGGCTGTCGGCCGGTCGCCCGACAGGCGCGCCGTGTGCCCGCACCAGCCCGTCGACACAGGTGCGGCCCAGCTCCGGCCAACCGGGCAGCACCACGAGACGTCGGCCCGACACCGCCTGCCGGGCCACCAACTCGGCTGCCCAATTGCCGCGCAACGTCGAGTCGATCTTGTGAGCCATCCAGGTGGACGACTGCTGTTCGATGACCGTGGCGCGCGCCGCTGCGTCGAGCGGCGTGAGCGCTCGCGTACCGAGGTCGACAACGCCGTTGCCCGCTGGCGCAGTCCCGACCGTCACCATCACCGGTCCGACCACGCCGGCAAACAGCCCCGCCACCTCGAACGCGCCAGTCCGATCGTCAGCGGCCACCAGCCAGTCCCTCACCGCCGCGACTGTACCCGCGCCACCAAAGTGACACGCTGACGACCGCCCTGTCCACCGTCTACCCAATTGACCTGCGTCGGTCAGTTGACCTTGCGGTCGTGGCCTTCCCAGTACGGCGCGCGTAGATCCTTCTTCAGGACCTTCATCGCCCCCGACAGCGGCAGCGGGTCCTTGCGGAACTCGATGCTCTTGGGCACCTTGTAACCGGCAATCCACTCACGAGCGTGCGCGATCAGTTCCTCGATCGTGGCGACGGCACCGTCGCGCAGCACCACCACAGCGTGCACAGCCTCGCCCCACTGCACGCTGGGGATGCCGATCACTGCGACCTGCAACACCGCAACATGCGAGGCGAGCGCATGCTCCACCTCCGTGGAGTACACGTTCTCGCCACCGGTGACAATCATGTCTTTCACACGGTCCACGAGGTACAAGTAGCCATCGGCGTCGAGGTAGCCGGCGTCGCCGCTGTGGTACCAGCCGTCGCGAAACACCTCGGTAGTTGCTTCGGGTTTGTTCCAGTATTCGACCATGAAGTTTCCGCTGCGGGCGCAGACCTCGCCTGTCTCGCCGATCGGCAACGTGTTGCCGTCTTCATCCTTGATGCACAGCACCACGCCCGGCAGCGGCATACCGGCCGAACGCAGGTACTTACCGCCGGCGCGGTGCTCGTCCGGGCCCAGTAGCGACAACACACTGCTGCTCTCGGTCATGCCATAGCCCTGCCAGATGTTCATGTCGGGGTACAGCCCGAGCACCTTCTCCAGCAAGGCCTCGGGCATCGGTGAAGCGCCGTAGACCAAGTCCTCGAAGCTGCCGAGACCCGAGGGTCGGAACTCAGGATTGGCCATCGTCAGACCGATCATCGTCGGCACCATCACGGTCACCGTCGGCTGATACTCCTCCACCGCAGCCATCACTGCCTTCGGATCGAACATCGGCACGATCACCGAACGCGCGCCCAGCGCGGGCCCACCGAGAATGCTGAACATGGAGGCGGCATGGAACATCGGCGTCTGCATCAGATTGATGGTGCCGCGATGCATCTTCAGCGTCATCATCACGTGATACGCGTTGAGGATCTCGGCGCGCTGATCGAGCAGCACACCCTTGGGCAGGCCGGTGGTACCGCCCGTGTACATCAACACCACCGGGTCGGTCTCATCGCCCTCGTCCGGGACCACGGCGTCGGACGAGGCCAGCAAGTCGTCGTATCCCACGGTGTGAGCGACATCGCCCTGGCCAACGAGTACAACGTGCTCGATACCTGCCTCCTCCTTCACCTTGTCGATGAGGCCGGCGAAGAAGCCATCCACGAAGATCGTCTTCGTGCCCGAGTCACGCAGCACATAGGCCAGCTCCTTGAGCGCGAAGCGCAAATTGAGCGGGTTGATCACACCGCCGCCCAGGAACGACGCGTGATACAGCTCGAGGTACTCCGGCGAGTTGAGCGTCATCACCGCGAAGCGATCGCCGCGGTCCACACCCAACGAACCGAGGCCGCCGATGAGGTGACTCACCCGGTCGAGGTGCTGCGCAAAGGTGGTGGTGAAGCCAGTAGACGTGTTGGTGGCACAGGGTCGGTCGGCGTTGCGTTCGACGGCCGGCAGCAACATGCGGTGGTAGATGAGCTCCTTCATCCGGCCACCTTACGCTCATCGGCGCGACCGTGCCGGCGAGCGGCGTGGTTCAATGGCTGACCGTGAGCCAGCTGTCCACATCCAGTCCATCGCTTCCGTCTCGTGCCCGCGTCGTGGTGATCGGTGGGGGCATCATCGGCACCTCCATCGCCTATCACCTGGGCCACCTGGGCTGGACCGACACCGTGCTGTTGGAACGCGACCAGCTCACCAGCGGCACCACCTGGCACGCGGCCGGGCTGATGGTCACCTTTGGCTCGACCAGTGAGACGTCCACCGAGCTGCGCAAATACACCCGAGACCTCTACACGAACCTAGAAGCAGAGACGGGCTTGGCGACCGGTTTCAAGCCGGTCGGTTTCATCGAACTCGCTGCCGACGAAGGCCGCCTGGAGGAGTACCGACGAGTCTCCACCTTCAACCGCTACTGCGGAGTTGAGGTACAGGAGCTCTCGCCGCGCGAAGTGGCGGACATGTTCCCGCTCGCCCGCACCGACGACCTGCTGGCCGGCTTCTACGTTGCCGGCGACGGCCGAGTGAACCCGGTCGACGCAACGATGTCGATGGCGAAAGGGGCACGCCAGACCGGCGTGCGAATTGCGCAGGGTGTGTCGGTCATCGACGTGCTGACCTGCGACGGCGAGGTGTGCGGCGTGGTCACCGATCACGGCACCATCGAGTGTGAGTATGTGGTCAATGCGGCTGGCATGTGGGCGCGTCAGTTGGGCGCCAGGTCGGGCGTGTCGATTCCGCTGCAGGCAGCCGAGCACTACTACCTCATCACCGAGCAGATGGAGGGTCTCGACCCGTCGTGGCCGGTCATCGAAGACCCAGCCAACTTCGGCTACTACCGCGAGGAAGTCGGCGGCTTGATGGTGGGCTTCTTCGAGACGAAGTGCGCGCCGTGGAACGTGGGCGCGATTCCGGCCGACTCGTCGTTCACCTCCATCCAGCCTGACTGGGACCGCATGAGTCCCTATGTGGAAGCTGCCATGTCGCGCGTGCCACGTTCGCTCGACACGGGCATCCGCACGTTCTTCTGTGGGCCCGAAAGCTTCACGCCCGACCTGCGCCCCATCGTCGGACCGGCCCCAGAGGTACGCAACTACTTCGTCGCCGCCGGGCTCAACTCAATTGGAATTCTCACCGGTGGCGGCCTTGGCCGGCTTGTGGCGCACTGGATCGTCGACGGCGACCCAGGCGCTGATGTCGCGGGCATGCACCCTGCCCGTCTGCAGCCGTATCAATCGAACCCCGAGTACCGCCGCACACGCACCGTCGAGTCGTTGGGCATGGTGTACCAGTGCCACTACCCGAACAAGTCGTTGCACACCGCTCGCGGCGCCAAGCTCTCGCCGCTGCACGCACGATTGGTCGAGCAGGGTGCCCACCTGCGCGACGTCAGCGGCTGGGAGAGCGCCGACTGGTACGCCGGACCAGGAGAGGTGGCCGAGCCCGGCCCGCTCACGTGGGGTCGTCCCTCGTGGTGGGCGAATTGGGAGGCTGAGCACCGTGCCTGCCGTGAGGCCGTCGTGGTGATGGACATGAGTTTCATGTCCAAGTTCCGGATACAGGGTCGCGACGCGGGCACGTTGCTGGACACGCTGTCGGGCAACGTCGTCAATGGTGCGGTGGGCGAGATCACCTACACGCAGTGGCTCAACGAACACGGCACGCTGGAGGCCGACCTGACGGTCACGAAGTTGGCCGACGATTCGTTCCTCGTGGTTGCCACGGACACGGCGCACCGCCACGTCGAGTCTCAGCTCGCTCGCGCCGCTGTGGGCCGCCACGCCTTCGTCACCGACGTGACAGGCGCGTACGCACAGATCAATGTGCAGGGCCCGAACTCACGTGCGTTGCTGCAGACGCTGACCACCATCGACCTGTCCAACGAGGCGTTCCCGTTTCGCGCCGCACGCGAGATCGACCTCGGTTTCGCCCGCGTGCTGTGCGTGCGCATCACGTACCTGGGCGAACTGGGCTACGAGCTGTACGTGCCCACCGAGCAGGCGGTGCATGTCTACGACCGCGTCGTTGCCGCCGGGCCAGAGTTCGGTTTGCGACACGCCGGTCTGAAGGCGCTGGCCAGCCTGCGCCTGGAGAAGGGCTACCGCGATTACGGCCACGACATCGACAACACCGACGGCCCGCTGGAAGCCGGCTTTGGCTTTTCACTCGCATTGGACAAGCCCGGCGGCTTCGTGGGGCGCGAAGCGGTCGTGGCACGCAAGGCAGCCGGCCCGCTCGAGCGGCGGCTGGTGTCGGTGCAGCTCTCGAACCCCGAGCCCCTGATGTACCACGCAGAGGTGCTGCGCCGCGACTGTGTACCGGTCGGCTACATGCGCGCCGCGTCGTACGGCCACACCCTCGGCAGCGCGGTCGGCCTGGCGATGGTCGAAGGCCACGGTGAGGCGATCACGCCCACATGGCTGGGTGAAGGGGCCTGGACCGTCGAGATCAACGGCGCGCAGCACGCCGCAACCGTCTCGCTGCGGCCGCTCTACGACCCTGCAAACGCCCGCATAAAGATGTGAGCGCGTCGGGCCTCACAGCTTGCGGATCACCAGGCTGCCGATGCTGTAACCGGCGCCGAAGCTGCACAGCACACCGATGTCGCCGGCGGCCAGGTCCGAGCGGCACAGGTGGAACGCGATGACCGAGCCGGCCGACGACGTGTTGGCGTAACGGTCGAGAATCACCGGTGCCTCGTCCTCGTCGGGCAGCCGCCCGAGCACGCCCTTGGCGATGAGCTGGTTCATCTTCAAGTTGGCCTGGTGCAGCCAGAAACGGCGGACATCGGTGGCCCCGAGTGAGAGTGCTTCCAGCTGCTCATTGATGTGACCGACCACCATCGGGCACACCTCCTTGAACACCTGCTGGCCGCGCTGACGAAAGACCAATTCGCTGGGGTCGCGCTGGCCGTCTTCCGACGGGTTCAGGTACCCGAAGTCGTTGCGGATGCTGTTGGAGAACTTCGTCGCCAATCTGCCGCGCAGCACTTCCCACTGTTCGCCGGCAATGGCGTCGTCGGCCCGCTCCAACACGACAGCTGTACACGCGTCACCGAAGATGAAGTGGTGGTCGCGTGCGGCAAAGTTGTTGTGGCCGGACGTGATCTCGGGGTGCACGACCACGACACAGTTCGCGGAACCATTGAGCAGCGCGTCGACCCCAGCCTGCATGCTGAACGTCGCCGAGGAACACGCCACGTTCATGTCGTATGCCCAGCCGTCGGCGCCCATCGCGTGTTGGATCTCGATGGCCACCGCGGGGTACGCGCGCTGCAGGTTCGAGCAACCGACGATCACGCAGTCCACTTCGTCGGCGCGACGGCCGGCCTGTGCGAGTGCCTCGAAGATCGCCGGCAGCGCCATCTCTGCCTGCAACCCGAGTTCGTCCTCGCCACGCAACGGAAGGTGGGGCCGCAAACGGGATGGGTCGAGCACGCCGACTTTGTCCATCACGTAGCGGCTCTTGATACCCGACGCGCGTTCGATGAACTCGGCATTCGGTATCGCTCGCTCGGCCAGTTCGCCAGCCGCTATCTCTGCAGCGTGCTCCGCGTTCCACTGTTCGATGGCGACGGTCAGCGATGCCACTAGCTCTTCATTGGAGATGGAGAAGGGCGGAGTGAACAACCCGGTTCCGGTGATGACAACACGATCAGACACAACCGCCGACCCTACTTCGCTGCAGGCGACACCCCTGCTGCCGGTCGTTCGAATCATGAATTCAATAGTGCCTACGTAGCGACCATTGAATTCACTGTTCGCAGGCGAACACCGTGAAACTCCCCGATGGATAGTGTCCTGCCCTGCATGCCTGACACCGTGTTCGATTCGCCGCCGCCCGCTTTCACCGTCGAGGAGGTGGCTCACTTCGCTGGTCAGCACTTCGGCATCTCCGGCCCGGCACGGTCGTTGGAGTCCGAACGTGATCAGAACGTGCAGGTCGGCGACTACGCCGTCAAGGTTTCCAACTCAGCCGAAAGTCGGGCGGAACTCGACCTGCAGCACGCGGCGCTCGCCCACCTCGCACTCGCCGACCCCACGCTGGCCGTCCCCCGCGTCGCTGCGCCAGGCGTGGTCGAGCACGGCGGTCACCTGCTGCGTGCGCTCACATTTCTCCCGGGCGCGCCCTACGCCACCGTCGCCCACTCGCCCGAGCTGCGACACCAGCTCGGCCGCTTCATGGGGCGCATGTCGCGCGGGCTGCAGGGTTTCGGGCACCCGGCTGCGCACAAAGCGGGCTTTCTGTGGAACCTCGACAACGTCGCAGCCATCCGGCCATGGGTTGCCGACATCACGCACGACGCCGATCGTGCCGTGGTCGAGCGAGCGTTCCGTCGCCACCAGCAGAGAGTCCAGCCGCTGCTCCATCTCTTGCGCGGGGCAGTCGTGCATCACGACGCCAACGACTACAACGTTCTCGTCGAAAGTGTGCTGATCAACGGCTCGACCACCGGTCCGATCATCAGTGGCCTGATCGATTTCGGTGACATGCTGTTCGCCCGCCAGGTCAACGAGTTGGCAGTCACGCTGGCCTACGCGCTGCTCGACGCGCCCGACCTCGTCGCAGCTGGCCGCGACGTCATCAGCGGGTACACGGCTGAGTTTCTCCTCACCGACGACGAGTTGCGCGTGGTGTACGACCTGGCCGCAACACGGTTGGCCATGAGCATTGCCATCTCCTCGCATCGCCGACACGAGTTCCCCGACAACGAGTATCTCACCATTTCGCAGGCACCAGCGCTGCGCCTGCTGCGCCGCCTGATGAGCATGCGGCCCGAGTTCCTGTACTTCGCGGCGCGCGAGGCCGCTGGGCTTCAGCCCGTCCCACAGCACGACCGCATCGTCAGTTGGCTGCAGTCACCCGAGTGCCAACCGGCAAGTGTGCTGCCGTTCGATCTACGTCGCGCAGGACGCGTGGTCATCAGCCTCGCCGACGGCGCGCCGGCGACAAACTTCCCCGGCCCGGTGGAGTCGTGGGAGTGGATGCAGGCACAGATGGACGCCGCTGGCGCGCAGGTCGTGGTCGGCCGCTACGACGAGGACCGCTCGTGCTACCAGGGCGAGCAGTTCCGCACGGACGCACCCGAGCCACGATCGGTGCACACCGGCATCGACCTGTTCATCGCCGAGAACACGACGGTGCATGCGATGCTCCCCGGCGTCGTCGAGTCGGTGGTCGACAACGACGTTGCCTACGACTACGGCCCCACCGTGGTTCTACGCCATGCGACTCACACCGGAACGGTCGACGCCGGCACCCCGTTCTGGGTGCTCTACGGCCACCTTGCGCGAGCCACCCTGACGCATGTTCGCGTCGGTGACACCGTGGCAGCTGGCGATGTCGTCGGCTTCATCGGTGACCACACCGTCAACGGCGGCTGGGCGCCGCACGTACACGTGCAGATCATGACCGACCTGATGGCAGACCCCGAGACAGGCTTCGACGGCAACTTCGAGGGTGCCGGCGAGCCCAGCCGTATGGCCCTTTGGCGCAGTCTCGTACCCGATGCGAACCTGCTGATTCGGCTCGCACCGGAGACGTTCGACGACCACTCCGCCGATCAGCCATCCGTCTTGCAGCCGATGCGCAGCGCCGATCTCGGCCCCTCGCTCAGCATCAGCTACCGCGATCACCTCTCGATCGTTCGCGGTGATGGCGTCTGGTTGTTCGATCACGAGGGCCGCGGCTACCTCGACTGCGTCAACAACGTTGCACACGTCGGCCACGCCCATCCGCACGTTGTGGCGGCCATCGCACGGCAGGCGGCAATACTCAACACCAACACCCGCTATCTGCACCGCACCATCCTCGACTATGCCGAGCGGCTGGCGGCCACGTTCCCTGCGCCGCTCAGCGTCGTCTACTTCACCAACTCGGGTAGCGAGGCCAACGAGCTGGCACTACGTATAGCCCGCACGGCGACCGGTCGGCACGACATCGTTGCGCTCGATTGGGGTTACCACGGCAACACCAACGATCTCGTCGAGATCAGCGCCTACAAGTTCAACCGCGCAGGGGGCGCCGGAAAGCCGCCGCACACACACCTCGCTGAGTTGCCCGACCCGTATCGCGGTCTGCACGGCGACGACGGTCCGGCGTATGCGAAGTCAGTCGCAGTCGCGATCACCGCGGCCGTCGCGCACAACGGAGCGGGGCCAGCAGCGTTCATCGCGGAGAGCATCAGCGGTTGCGGCGGACAAGTCGTGTTCCCCGCGGGTTGCCTCGCGGCGGCGTACCAACATGCTCGGGCCGCCGGAACCCTGTGCATCGCCGACGAAGTGCAAGTGGGCTTCGGTCGCGTCGGCAAGGCAATGTGGGCCTTCGAAGAGCATGGCGTGGTCCCCGACATCGTCACGCTCGGCAAGCCCATCGGCAACGGCCATCCACTCGGCGCGGTGGTCACGACTGCGCCCCTCGCAGCGCAGTTCGCGAATGGCATGGAGTGGTTCAACACATTCGGCGGCAACCCTGTGTCGTGCGCGGCAGGCATGGCGGTGCTGGATGTCATCGATCACGAGGGGCTGCAGGCCCGCGCGCTGGACACCGGCGGCTACCTGCTGGCCCGCTTCCAGGAGCTGGCGACACGACACGCTGTCATCGGCGATGTCCGCGGCCGCGGGCTTTATCTCGGCCTCGATCTCGTCACCGATCGCAGTACCAAGGAACCCGCCACTCGGCTCGCGGCCGACGTCGCCAACCGCCTCCGTGAGCGCGGCGTACTGATCTCCACCGACGGCCCGCACGACAACGTGATCAAGATCAAGCCACCCATCGTGTTCACCCGCGCGGATGCCGACATCCTGTGCTTCGAGCTCGACAACGCGCTCTCCGAGTTGTCGTCCTCCGCTACTCACTAGCGACGACATCGCCATGACAGCCCGGAGTCACAGGCGAACGGGCTCCGCTGCCTCTATCGTTGAGTGATTGATGAAATGAGAGACACCGTGGAAGCACACAGTGAGGACGTCCAGCGCGACGTCACCGATTCCGGCGACATCGCCGCAGGCGCCGCCACAGCGGCCGAAACAGTTACAGAAAGCGGCTTCGCATCGCTCGGTCTTCGGCCCGAGCTGCTGAAGGCACTTGACGACTTGGGCTACGAAGAGCCCACCCCCATTCAAAGTGAAACCATCCCGTTCCTCATGGAGGGCAGAGACCTTCTGGGTCAGGCCGCCACCGGTACCGGCAAGACCGCAGCGTTCGCGCTTCCCGCGTTGCAGCTCATCGACGGACGCGCCGCCAACAAGGCCGTCGCGTTGGTGTTGGTCCCCACCCGTGAACTGGCCATGCAGGTCAGCGAAGCATTCTTCCGGTACGGCAAGGACCTGGGCGCCAAGTGCGTGCCGGTCTACGGCGGCCAGCCGATCTTCCGTCAGCTGCAGGCACTCGACCGTGGTGTGCACATCGTGGTCGGTACGCCCGGCCGCATCATCGACCACATCGGCCGCGGTTCACTGAACCTCGACGGCATCAAGATGGTGGTGCTCGACGAGGCCGACGAGATGCTCGACATGGGCTTCGCCGACGACATCGAGAGCATTCTCGAAGGCATCCCACACGCACACCAGACGGTGTTGTTCTCGGCAACCATGCCGCCGCGCATCAACTCCATCGCCAAGCGCTACCAGACGGATCCCGTGCGCATCAATGTCGTGCGCGGCGACACCAAGGCCAGTGCCGGCAAGGTGCGCCAGAGCGCCTACGTCGTGCAGCGCAACCACAAGCCCGCCGCGCTCGGCCGAATTCTCGACATCGAGTCTCCCGGTGGCGCGCTGGTGTTCTGCCGCACCCGCCACGAGGTCGACTCGCTGACCGAGACGATGAACGCCCGCGGCTATCGCGCCGAGGCGCTGCACGGCGGCATGGACCAGGCCCAGCGAGACCGCGTGATGAGCCGTCTGCGCGACGGCACCGCCGAACTGTTGGTGGCCACCGATGTGGCCGCCCGCGGCCTCGACGTGGACACGCTGACGCACGTCGTCAACTACGACGTGCCGTCCGCACCGGAGAGCTACGTGCACCGCATCGGCCGCGTGGGCCGCGCCGGGCGTGAAGGTGTTGCCATCACGTTGGCCGAACCGCGCGAGCAGCGTTTGCTGCAGAACATCGAGCGTCTCACCAAGCAGGCCATCACCATCGTGAAGGTGCCGTCGGTCGCCGACCTGCGCGCAGCTCAGTTGGAACAGACGGTCTCGGCCATCCGCGAGTCGTTGGCCTCCGAGGATCTCGATGCCTTCTGGCCCGTGCTCAACGCCCTCTCCGGCGAGGCCAACCCGCAGCAGATCGCGCTCGCGGCCATCCGCCTCTTCCACGAGATGGCCGGCAACACCGTCGACGAACAAGACATCCCCGACATGACCCATCGCATGGAGCGCCGTCCCGACGGTGGCGGTGCCTCGCGTCCCGGCGGCAAGCCGGTGCGTGGCAGCGACCGTGGCCACGCCAGCGAGAAGGGCGGCGGTGTCACCGGCTTCGTGCACATCTCGCTGGGCCGCAACGCCGGCATTCGCCCCGGCGATCTGGTCGGCGCAATCGCCAACGAGACCGACCTCGTCGGTCGCGAGATCGGGCCGATCAAGATCACCGAGAAGTTCGCCATCGTCGGCGTGCCGGATCGCAGCGTCGACAAGGTCATTGCCGCGCTGAAGCAGACGACGATCAAGGGCAAGAAGCCCACCGTTCGTCGTTACACCGACTGACAGGTCCCAATGGAGGGTTCCAACGCCCCTGGGGGGCGGTTGGAACCCTCCATTAGCGCGAGTTGTCCCGGTTGGCCAGCTGGGGGCGGCCACTGGCCGTCAGTGTCAGCGTGCCGTCCACGAACATCTCCAGGCCGCCGAGATCGACGGTGTGCTCGTCCCAGATCTCCTTGGTCTGAAACACGGGTGCACCGGCGGCGGCCATATCAGCAGCAAGCTGCACCGCTAGATTTGTTACTGCGAACGTCCGCGCCGACAACAGGTCGGTGAACATCGTCGGTGTCTGGCCGGCAACGTGGGCAAGGTACTGGCCCTGCTGCGGCGTGCTGACGACACACTGCAGCGAGAGCCGGACCCTGCCGACCACTGCCCCGACGGCGTTGGCCACGTCGGCATCGGCCGGCACCCGACACTCGGCGCCCAGCAGTTGCGCCACCAGCGGATAGTAGGTGGACGCCGATGCACCAAGGCCAACCAGCGGAGAGCTGAGCCCGAGCGACATGGTGGCGACCGTGAGCCGACGATCGAGCACGGCCTGCACGACTGGTTGACGAACCGTGCCTGCGGGTAGCCCGTCGTGCGCGAACGCAGCCGACAGCACAGCTTCCGCGCTGCACCGGACCAGCGTGTCGATGGTCAGCTGGGCAAGCTCTTGCGAGCCGACAGCCAGCGCCTTGCCCATACGGTCGCGGTTCCGCGCGAACACCTCCGCAGCCTTCACTGCCGCAGAGCGGTCGTAGGTGTTTTGCAGCCCCAGGACGTGTGCCGCGTCGGTGGGCGTGAACGCAGCCACCTGCAGGACACCGCGCTGCACCAATCGCTCCATCACACGACGCAACTGCATCGTGGGGAGCGCCTTTGCGGCGGACGCGACCCGCCCGCCCATCGCCACCAGTACGGCTCGCTCGACACCTTCCAGCGACTCGAGCCGCTGTTCGTAGTGCTCGGCGATCAGCAGCGTGCCGTCCAATTCGCCAGGGTTGAAGTAGGTGAGATGCAGGTCGAGCATCGAATGCACCAGCTCGGGCTCGTCCAGCGCGAGATGGCAGATTGGCACCACCTTGCGCGGGCCGAGCCGCAGCGCGGCGCCGACCGCGCCCGCGTCATGCCGCACCTGGCTGTCGCCCCCCAAGCCGTGAGTGTGCATCGCAACTGCCGCCACCATCGTCTGATGTCCGCCGACGGTTGCACCGTCCTCGCTGATGATCGGCACTCCGTCCCGCAACACCGCGATGTCCGTCGTGGTGCCCCCAATGTCGGAAATGACCGCGTCTTTCACGCCGGTGAGGTGCGCCGCACCAACCAGGCTCGCGGCGGGACCGGACAGAATCGTTTCGATCGGCCGTTCGCGCACGAACGCCGCCGACACCAACGAGCCGTCGCCGCGTACCACCATCAGCGGCGCGTGCACACCGCGCTGCAGCAGTGCGCTCTCGGTGGTGCGTACGAGCCCGTCGATGATCGAGATCAGGCGGGCGTTGAGCACTGCGGTCACTGCCCGCTTGGGGCCGTTGAGCCGGGCCGACAGATGGTGGCTGAGTGTCACCGGCTTCCCGGTGACAGCCCGAATCACCTCCGCCGCTGCCATCTCGTGCGCGGCGTTGCGCACACTGAACTGGGCGGTCACCGCAAACGCTTCGACGCTGGCTGCGATGCCGGCGACCTCGCTGGCAAGCCGGTCGGTGTCGAGCGCGGCGACCTCGCGACCATGAGGATCGTGGCCGCCGGCGAGAATCACCACCGGATCGGTGCCGAGCGCGTCGCCAAGACCGGCCCGTTCCAGCACGTCGCCATCGAATCCGATGATGACCGCGCAGACTGGCCGGCCCTTGCCCTCTACCAACGCATTGGTCGCGAGAGTCGTGGACAGCGACACCAACTCGATGCTGTCGGCGCTCACACCGGCCGCGGCGAGCACTGCATCGATCGCATCAAAGATGCCAATCGACAGGTCGTGGTGCGTGGTTGGCGATTTCGCCTTGGAAATCACCGTCGCCGTTGCTTCGTCGTAGATCACGGCGTCGGTGTAGGTGCCACCGGTGTCGATGCCGAGGAGCATCCGAGCACGCTACAAGTCACATGTGACGTTGCGTATATGACACGTGGTGCCCACGGCCAACTTGGTACAACTGATCGTGTGATTGTGCAGGTCGACGCTCCTCCCTCGTTTCGGTGGGACCGGTTGACCTATTCGTCGGCGCTCGGCTACTGCCTGCTGGTCGCCGGCCTGAGCGTCGGTGTGGTCCTGGGCGAGTTGCGCGACCAGTTCCACATCAGCGGAGTGGTCGCCGCCCTGCACGGCAGCACCTTCGGGATCGGTCTTCTCTTCGCCGGCGTCTTGGGCGTCGGCCTCGTCGATCGCATCGGGCGCGCACGGGCGTTGCAGCTGGCCGCCGGCGGGTTGGCCGGCGGCGTCGTCACGTTCTGCGTAGGCCCGTCATGGCCGATCACGTTGCTCGGCACCGCATTCACCGGTCTCGGCGGCGCACTGCTGGTCATGGTCATGCCTGGCCTCATCAGTGACCATCACGGCCAGCACCGGGCCGAGGCGTTCGCGGCGGTCAACGCCGCACCCGGCGTCGCTGGCGTTGCATTCAGCCTGGTCATCGGTGGTGCGCTGAGTGCCGGTTGGTCGTGGCGGCCGCCGTATCTGATTCTCACCGCGGTCTTCACCCTTGCGCTGGCGTTTGTCGCGCTGCCGGTGCGAGTACCAGACGCGCGGCGCGAGGGCACGTTCTCGCTGCGCCACTTTCGCGACCGCGAAGTACTGGTGCCGTGGCTGTTCATCGTGAATGCGGTTCTCGCGGAGTTCAGCGTCGGCATCTGGATCGTCACCTACCTGCGTGAAGTCGGCCACGCCAGTGCCGGTCTGGCCCCCATCCTGGCCAGCGTCTTCGGCGTCATGATGTTCGCCACCCGCGTCGCCATTCCGACGCTGCTGCGGTGGTGGGGCGACTCCACCATCTCGTACAGCTTCGTGATCATCGGCTGTGGCGCAACCGTGATGTGCTTGGCGCCCGGTCTCGGCTGGAAGACCTTCGGCCTGGTGTTGGTCGGGTTCGGCGGCGCGCCGCTCTATCCGCTGACCGTCGATCGGTTCTACCGCTGCGCGGACCACGCACTCGACGCGGTCGCGCTGGGCGCATATTGCGCGCTCGCATCAGGCGTTGCGGTCACGCTCGGCCCCCTCGCGTTGGGCGTGCTGGCCGACGTGGTCAGCCTGCGCTGGGCGCTCCTCGTCGTCCCCGCACTCGCCGCGGTCGGCGCCGTGACGCAACGCCGCGCTGTTCAAGAACGTGGCGGTCTGCCACACCGCCCACACCGCCTACCCCGCTGATCCCCGGTCCAGCAAGGTCGGGCGCGAAACCCGGTCACCTCTGACCAACACAGCCCCCACGGGCGCGAAACCCGGACGAGGTCGTCATGCTTTGGCGCCCATTGGCGGTGGGGCTCGAACGGGGGGTTGATCGGCGATCTGCCGCCGGCCTGTTGCCCTCCCGGCTTCCCCCGATTCCGTTCTCGACAGATTGGGAGCAAGCTGTGGCACCCTGGAGACCCTTGCTCGACCTGTGGTTTCAAACTCACCTTGGCGTGGTCAACGCCCGTCAGCTCACAGAATTCGAATGCAGCACTCGCCCATCACCAGGATGGTCGCCCGCGGGGAACTCTCCGTGTTGCAACACGGCGTGTACGGCAGTCGTCAATGGCCGGACTCTCGGGCGAGGCAGCTCGTGGCGCTCTGCGCAATGGGCATGTCCATCGCCATCGGCTTCACCACTGCATTCAAGCTGTGGGGTTTCCGTGGAGTCGTCGACAAGCGAATCCACATCCTGACCCCGCATGCGGCGTCGCCGGAGATCGCGGGCGTTGTCGTCCATCGGTGCAGGAGGATCGATGCGGTTGACCTAGTTCCTCGACCCGATGGAATCCGTGTGACGAGCCCACAGCGCACCCTCTTCGACAGTGCGGACCTGCTGGGAGTGCGAGCCGCCCGATCAGTGATGGAGCAGATCCTCCACGAGAAGCTGTGCACCCTGGGCACCATCAACGACACGTCAATTCGGCTCGCTCACCCCAACCGGCCGGGGAGCCGAACGATGGCCGAAATGATCGGTTCTCGCCCTGCTTGGAGGGCTGCGTTGCACTCCGCCCTCGAGCTTCGCGTGCTCATGGAGATCGAACGTCATCGCGACATGAACCGAGATCGCAAGGCCGGAACCGTCGGCTGGTTGGTGCCACGCGTCTCCAAGATCGACGTCAACGGCGGCTTGGCCGACGCAGTCGGCGACGTCGGCCTCATCCTTCGTCACGCGGCGCGGAGTTTTAGCCACCCGCCAACGGGCGCGAAACCCGGACGAGTTCGTCGGTGTTTCGCGCCCGTGGGGGCAGGGAGCGACTGTTGTGTTCGAGTTTCGCGCCCGACCCGTTGCGGCGCCCCGGACGGCCAGGCGACAGAGCGAGATGCCGTTACACAGCGTTCGCGCGCATGATATTGACCCCATCAATAGTCGTGGTACGGTCTCGATCATGAAACTTGGAGCGTTCTTCTTCGGTGGTGTCGAGATGACCGACGCGGGGGCAGGCGCCCCTGCCCCAATGGATCGGCGTTACGACAACGCCGCCTGCTGGGACGCAACGATGAAGTACATCGACGCCGCGGTGGCGGCCGATGCAATGGGCTACGACAGCTTCTGGACCACCGAACACCACTTCCAGTACGAGGGTTACGAAGTCATTCCCAACGGAATTCTCATCAGCGCCTGGATTGCTGCACGCACGAAGAACATTCGCTTCGGCGCGATGTTCAACGTGGTGCCGCAGTGGAATCCCCTGCGACTGGCCGAGGACTTCGCAACGTTGCACAACCTCAGTGGCGGGCGCGGCATCCTGGGCGTTGGCCGAGGCACCGTGCCGCGCGAGATCCTGCACCTCAACGACCAGCACATCTCCATCGGCTCGCACGACAACCCCGACCAAGCGGCAGACGACACTCGCAACCGCGAGTACTTCGAAGAGTCGATGGAAATCATCCGCATGGCACTGGCGCAGGAACAGTTCTCCTTCAGCGGCAAGTACTTTCAGATCCCGCAGCCAGGCATCCCCGACCGCGGCGAGACCGTGCAGCACCTTTCGCTCATCCCGCGCCCGATCTACCCGTACGAGATCTGGCAGGCCGTCACCAGCCCGCCGACCGTCGAATACGTACCCACCGTCGACCATGGCGCTGTGTTCTGGAACCAGAACCCCGCATTCATCAAGCGGATGTGGGACCGGTACGGCGAGCTGTACGAGCAGCACCAGCCGACGCCAATTGCACGCGGCGACAAGCGCATGTTGGTGGTCAGCATCCGCATCGAGGACACGCACGAGGAAGCGATGCGCACCGCTCGCAATGGCCACGACGAGTTCTGGAAGTTCCTCGGGCCGTACGGCTGGAGCCGTGGCTACATGGGCGAAGATGGCCGCCCGGTGCAGCCGGGCCTGATTCCCTCACTGGAGGAATCGATGAAGCAGCGAACCATTCTCGTCGGAACACCCGAGGGCGTGGCCGCGCAGGTGCAGGAACTGCGCGATCTGCTCGGCGTCGAGAACCTGACGCTGTTCCCGCACCTCATCGGCGATCCGTACGCCAAAGCTGTCGAGCAGATGGATCGCTTCGCAAACGAAGTAGTGCCGCTGGTCTCATGAGTCTCGATCGCGTCGAGCGATGGGACGAGGTCGGTCAGGCCATCAGGTCGCTGCGGCTGTCCCAGTCGCTCACGCTCGTCGAGTTGGCGGTCCGCGCCGATCTGTCGCAGCCCTTTCTGTCGCAGGTGGAGAACGGCCGCGCGCGGCCGTCAATGTCATCGCTCTATCGAATCGCCACCGCTCTCGACACGACCCCTCAAGCACTGTTCGGTGCCACGGTCAGCGCTGCTCAGCCGACGTTGGCGCGTACGGCCGATGCGACCGTTCCGGCCATTGCCACCGATGGCGAATCACTTCGCCGTCTGCTGCTGCCCGGTGGCGCGCCGTTCCATGTGGTGGAGTTGGTCGGCCTTTCCACCGAGTTCCTCGAGCCGTGGCAGCACCACGGCCTGGAAGCGCTCTACGTCCTGGCCGGCCCCGTCGAGGTCGAGGTCGATGGCACGTGCAACACGCTGGCCACCGGCGACTTCCTGTCGTATCCGGCGCAGCTACCCCATCGCTACCGTTCTGCTCTGGGCAGCGAGGCGCGGGTGCTGCTCATCGAGTCGCAGCACGCCACGGAAAGTTTGGTGCACGGCGTTCCTGAAACGCGGTGACCCCTTCGGCCATCTCGCCGGACGTCGCGACTTCATCGGCCCACCGCTGGGCCAGTTCGTCAGCGACAACCCCATGCTCGGTGACCGCGGCGATCATTTCCTTGGTGGCGGCCTGCGTCAGCAGCGACCGCCGCGACAACGTCGTCCACAACTCGAAGAGACGGGTCTCGATGGCGTCGGCGGCCAGCAACTCGTCGACCAGGCCGATGCGGTGCGCCTCCACAGCTCCTATCAGGTCACCGGTGAACAACAGCCGCTTCGCCGCCGGGCCGAGCAATGCGACCGCTCGCTCCAGCGACGCGGCGGGGTACACAATGCCCAACTTGGCAGGAGTGATCCCGAATCGTGAATCATCAACTGCCAACCGGAAGTCGCAGTCGATCGCAAGCGCGCAGCCACCGCCGATGCAGTCGCCTTGGATGACAGCAATCGTTGGTTTGGCCAGCCCTGCCAACGCGTTCTCGGCGGCCATGTTGACGTCCATGAACGTCGGCTCACCTGCCGGGCGCGTCGCAAGCAGATCGGTGATGTCGGCACCGGCGCAAAAGTGCTGACCGGCCCCGCGGAGCACGACCACTCGTACGGCTGCGTCAGCTTCCATCTGCCGACAGGCCGCCTCCAGAGCGACCCACATCTCGTAACTCACGGCGTTGCGCTTGGCGGCACGATCCAGGGTGATCGTGCCGACCGCACCGTCGACTGCCACGCCGATGCCAGCCCCAACGCCAGCCCCAACGCCAGCCCCAACGACAGAACTCACCGGCGAACCTGCGCCTCGAATTCGGCAAGCCGGGCGAGAAAGCGGGCCGGGTCGACGAGCTGCAGGTAGTGCCCGATGTCGGGCCACACCTCCACCGTCGCAGTCGGCACCAGGTGCTGCAACCAGGGCGCATAGTCCGGGCCCGGGTCAATCCCGTGCAGCGAGAGGTAGGGCACGGTGATACCCGCCGCCAACGCTGCGACCGTCTCGTCCAGCTCCTCGGGCGTCGACTCGAACACCGACGCCCACGTGGCCAACACCACCGTCTGATCAGCCCGGCGGTGCAGTCGCAGCCGTGCCTGCTCATCGGCCGACAGTGGGCCATCCATGGCGCTGAACATCATTTCCAACGCCTGGCCGAACGACTCACGGGTGCCGTTGAGCATTGGCGCCAGCTGGCTGAGCGCCTCCTTGAAACCCGAGAGACGCAACGGCTGATCGATGTTGACGACGGCGCGGCAGGGTGCGATTGCCGCGAAGGCGCTGGCGACCACACCGCCCAGCGAATGACCGATGACCACCGCGTCGGTGACCCCGAGAGCGGCGGCGGTCTCCACCACATCAGAGGCGTAGCTGATGGGGTCGTAGCCATCGTCGGAATCGCTCTCCCCATGGCCGCGCAGGTCGATCGTGAGGACCTGGTGGTTGGCGGCGAGCTTGTGCAACAGCGGATGCCACATGTGGCGGTTGTCGGTGATGCCATGAATCAGGACCAGTGCTGGGTCGTCGGTGTGACCAATGAGTTCGTGCGCAAGCAGCATGAGCGGAGGCTAGCCATTCAGTCGTGTGTCACTGATCTCGGGTCTGCGAGCATTTGCGCCACTACGCTTTGCAGAACACCGAGGAAACGGGAGAATCCTGATGAAGCGTTCCATCTCACTGCTTGCCGGCGCTGTGCTCGCCGCCACCGTGTTCGTCGGCTGCGGCGACGACGCAAAGTCCGGTTCCGGCAGCTCCACCACGACATACTGCGCCAAGATCGCTGCCTACAAGGCAAAGTCGACCGAACTCGATTCGGTCTTCACCGGCACACCCGACTCGGCCAAGATCGAGGCTGCCTTCACCACCATGCAGTTGATGGTCAACGACCTGAAGTCCGACGCGCCGGCCGAGATCAAGGCCGACGTCACCACGATGAGCGACGCCATCGACAGCGTCGTGAAGATCTTCGCCCAGTACGACTGGGACTTCGTGAAGCTGGCATCGGCTCCCGAGTTCGCGACCTTGCAAAATGACCTCGCCGGCGCCGACATGAGCGCTGCCAGCGATCGGCTCGAGGCATATTCGACCGATACCTGCGGCATTGCGTCCGACACTTCCACCACATGATGCGGCGCCTCACGGTGTTCGCCGCAGTGGCCCTGCTGGGGATCGCTTCCTGCGGGGATGACAGCACGTCAAGTGCGACGACCACTGGCACTGAAGCGGCAAGCACGGTGACCGAACCGGTGGAGAACACCGTCATTGACGAGACCGTCGTTGACGAGACCGTCGTTGACGAGACCGTTGTCGATGAGACCGTTGTGGACGACAGCACGATGGATGACACCGTCGTCGGCGACACCTTCCCAGACGACACCGCTGATCCGAACGCGCCAGGCATCGGCAGTGAGTTCTGCGACGTCAGTGATGAGCTCCACAAAACGAACTTCGACCCCTTCAGTGCAACGCCGGAGGATCTCGAAGAGTTCTTGACGGTCGGCTTCCCCGACATGTTCAGCCGCCTGGTCGCATCCGCGCCGGCGGAGCTGAAAGACGACGTCGCCACCGTTGGTGCCGCCTATGAGGTGTTGACCACCGAACTCGAGAACAACGAGTGGGACATGAGCGCCGCGTTCACCAACCCGACGGTGCAGGAAACGATGACCAGCGAAGCGCTATCCACAGCTGGCGGCAACCTCGACACGTACTGTGGGCTCTGACACGATGTGGCTACGATTGTCGTAGGAACTTCCTACGACAATCGGAGCCATAAATGGCAAGTCTTTCGGATGACGCAAAACGTCACCTATGGATGCATTTCACTCGTCTCGGCGCATTCGCCGGCAACAACGTGCCGGTGATCGCCCGCGGCGAAGGCTGTTACGTCTACGACACCGACGGCAAGCGCTACCTCGATGGCCTCTCTGGCCTGTTCACCGTGCAGGTGGGGCATGGCCGCAAGGAGATCGCCGAGGCCGCTCGTGAGCAGAGCGAGAAGCTTGCCTACTTCCCCGTGTGGTCGTTCGCACACGAGCCCGCCGTCACGCTGGCCAAGCGGCTGGCCAACTACTCCCCCGGCGACCTGAATCGCGTGTTCTTCACCCCCACCGGCGGCGACGCAGTGGAGACGGCCATCAAGCTGGCCCGCCAGTACTGGAAGCTGCGCGGCCAGCACAGCCGCACGAAGGTGATCTCGCGCTACCTCGCGTACCACGGCACCAGCATTGGAGCGCTGAGCCTCACCGGCGTGCCGTCCATCAAGACCCCCTTCGAACCGCTGATGCCCGGCGCCATCAAGGTGCAAACGCCGTACCGCTACCGCTGCAACGACTGCACCCATGACGCAACCGGCGATCACTGCACACTTCGCTGCGCCGACGACCTCGCGCTGCGCATCGAGATGGAAGGACCCGACAGCATCGCGGCGGTGTTCATGGAGCCGGTGCAGAACACCGGCGGCGCCTTCACTCCGCCGGATGGCTACTGGAAGCGAGTCCGCGAGATCTGCGACGAGTACGACATCCTGCTGGTCAGCGATGAAGTCATCTCGGCGTTCGGGCGTTTCGGCCACATGTTCGGCAGCCAGCGCTACGGCTACCAGCCCGACATGATCACGTTCGCCAAGGGCGTCACGTCCGGGTACGCCCCACTGGGCGGCGTGATGATCAGCGATCGCCTGGCCGAGCCATTTCTCAACGACACCGCCACGTTCATGCAGGGGCAGACGTTCGGCGCTCACCCTGTGTCATGCGCCGTCGCCAACGCCAACCTCGACATCTTCGAACGGGAGGACACGTGCGGCCACGTGCTGGCCAACGAGGGCCGCTTCAAGCAGCTCATCGAAGGCTTGCTCGACATCCCGCTGGTCGGCGATGTGCGCGGCGACGGGTACTTCCTAGCCATCGAGTTGGTTCCCGACAAGACCACCCGCGGCGTCTTCACCGACGAGCAGGCGGAGTGGCTGCTGCGCGGCTACCTCTCGCCACGGCTGTACGAGGCAGGCCTGATTTGCCGCGCCGACGACCGCGGCGAACCTGTGATCACGCTGTCGCCACCACTGATCGCAGGCGAGGAGGAGTTCGCCTTCATCGAAGAGACGCTGCGCACCGCGCTCACCGACGCCAGCCGCGAGTTCGCGATCCGCGGGGGTCAGCCGGTGACGCTTCGATGAGTGCCGCCCGGCTGGACGACATCGACCGGACCATCATCGAACTGCTGCAAGCGGACGGACGAATGGCCTTCACCAAGGTCGCGGTCGAAGTCGGCCTCACCGAAGGCGCTATCCGCCAGCGCGTGCAGCGGCTCACCGACGCCGGTGTGATGCAGATCGTCGCAGTGACCGACCCGCTGTCGTTGGGGGTGCGACGTGTCGCGATGGTGGGCGCCCGCGTCAGCGGCGACGCGGAGACCACGGCCGCCGTCCTCTCTGCAATGGACGAAGTCGAGTACCTCGTTGCGACCGCCGGCCGTTACGACCTGATGTTCGAAGTCGTCGCCGACGACGATGCACATCTCCTGACGTTGCTGTCGCGTTTGCGCGGAAGAGACGACATCCTTGAGGCGGAGGCGTTCGTCTGCCTCAAGTTGTTCAAGCAAACTTTCAGTTGGGAAGCCCGATGACCAGCCCGCGCGTATTGAAGATCCTGCCCGAGGTGGCCGAGGCGATCGCCGCCGGCCGGCCAGTGGTTGCGCTCGAGAGCACCATCATCAGCCATGGCATGCCGTACCCGCAGAACGTCCAGATGGCTGTCGAGGTGGAGGGCATCGTGCGGAGCAACGGCGCTGTTCCCGCCACCATCGCCGTGATGGACGGTGAGTGCTGCGTTGGCCTTTCTCCTGCACTGCTCGAACGCCTGGCCACCGAGCAGGGCGTCCACAAGGCAACGACTCGTGACCTGCCGTGGCTGGTCGCAACACGCGCCACGGGTGCCACCACTGTTGCTGCGACCATGCGGATTGCATCGTTGGCGGGCATCCGTGTGTTCGCGACCGGCGGCATCGGCGGTGTGCATCGGGGAGCAGCAACCAGTATGGATATCTCCGCCGACCTCACCGAGCTCTCCGTCACTCCCGTGGCCGTCATCTCAGCCGGCATCAAGAGCATCCTCGACATCCGGCTCACCCTCGAGCGGCTCGAGACGCTGGGCGTACCGGTGATCGTCAATGGCAGCGACCACTTCCCATCGTTCTACAGCCGCGACAGCGGGCTGTCGGCACCCCGTCGTGTGGATGGAGCAGCAGCCTTGGCGGCCGTGCTGCACGCCAACTGGAATGTCCTGGGCCTGTCCAGCGGCATCAGCATCGCCAACCCGATACCTGTTGCCGACGAGATTCCCGCTACCGAGATCAGCGCGTTCATCGAGGAAGCGCTCGACGAACTGGCCGTGCAGGGCGTGAGTGGCCAGGATGTCACCCCCTTCCTGCTCAAGCGCATCGTCGATCGCACAGACGGCCGCAGCCTCGTGGCGAATTTGGCGTTGGTGCGCAACAATGCAGCCACGGCCGCAGCGATCGCAGTGGAGTACGCGAAGCTGCAGGCATGAGACGCCTCGCCGCCTTTGCCTGCTCACTTGTCATCATCGCCGCCTGCTCAGACGGTGGCAGCGATAGCTCCTCGGCAGCGACCGACGGTGCGACGACCGTCGCAACAGCGGAGTCGACTACCACAGAGCCGACTTCCACAGAGCCGGCGACGACCACCACCGTGCCGGCGACGACCACCACCGAGCCACCAGCGCAGTACGCGGCGACCATCGACGAGCTGCTCGCCATCACTCGGCCGATCGTGTTGGCACACACCGCCGGCGAGGACCAGTTTCCGGCCAGCACGCTCTACGGCTTCGGCGAGAGCGTGAAGGCCGGCGTCGACATGCTCGATCTCAACGTGTTGCTCACCAAGGACGGTGTGCTGATCGTGCAGCACGACGACACCGTCGACCGCAGCACGAATGGCACCGGGGCCGTTGCCGATCTGACGTACGCCGAGATCGCAGCGCTCGACGACGCGTACTGGTTCACCGCCGACTGCGGGGCCTGCACCGACCAGCCCGAGGCCAACTATCTCTACCGCGGCATTCGCACCGGCGACCGCCCGCCGCCCGCGGGCTACACCGCCGACGACTTCGCGATGCCGTCATTCCGTCAACTGGTCGAGCGCTTTCCGGACATCCCGCTCAACATCGAGATCAAGGGCAGCGGTGCCCCAGCGATGGCGGCCGCCGATCAGTTGCTGGTGGAGCTCAACGAGCTCGACCGTGCCGAAGCATCAGTGGTGGCGTCCTTCGACGACGCGATCGTCTCGTACTTCCACTCGATCGCGCCCGACATCGAGGTCTCCCCCGGGCTGGGTGTCCTCACTGCTTACGTGCTCGACAGCACCCCCATCCCCGACGGCATGCGCATTCTGCAGTTGCCGCCCGAGTACGCCGGCCTGCAGGTGATCACACCCGAGCTCGTCGAGCGGGCACAGGCGGCCGACTACCCGATCTGGGTTTGGCCCAACAACCGCGACCTGGAGAACTACGACGCGTACCTTGCGTTTCTGCAGCAGGGCATCGATGGCCTCAACATCAACTTCCCCGAGCAGGGCGTGCAAGCCGTGCGCGACTTCATGACGCCAGGTGCGTAGCCGGCGGCCACACGCACGGCGGTGACGGACACGGCGCGGAGGCTATGCCGGTCTGCTCACACAGCAGCCGCGAGGCGTTCGAGCGTGTGTTCCATGCCCGCACGGTTGTGAGCGCTCCGATCCGACACGCCCACCACGACGCCGGTGATCTTGGCGATTGCGGGTGAGCGGTGGTCGGTCCAGTATTCCGTGACTTCGGTGCCCCCGTCGACGGCAGTGAGGCGATAGCCCCAATGTGCCACCTTGAGACCAAAGGACGTCACATCGAAGGCGAACTCGCTGCCGGGGTCAGCCGTCACCACCGTCGCAAGGGTGCTCCACCGGCGCCGACCGTGTGAGTTCTTGCCTTTGAACGTTGCACCGACAGTCGGCCCGGTGGCCCCCTGCAACCACTTGCCCCCACTGTTCTCCGGCGACCACTCGCCCATCCGAGGGAGGTCGCTGACCAACGCATAGACCTGGTCGGGGCTTGCGGCAATGATCCTGGTCAGCTCGACGTCGCTCATGGCACTATCTGAACAGATCACGGCTCTGGTCGCGCAACACAGGGGCCATGGTGGCCATGTCGTCCTGCTCCCATGTGTAACCACGAATCACCGCGACTGGCACCCGGGACAGATTGCCCTTCACCAACTCGGCGGCACCGGCAAGTTCGTCGGCTGTACAGAGTGCCTGCACCATGAACTCGTGGCCGTGCGGGTCGACCTGGCCGATGTAGCTGAGGATCGGCTGAAGACCGGCGATGCCGATGGCGATGTCGGTCTGCCCTTCGCGCCACGCACGGCCGAACGTGTCGGAGATGATCACGGCGGCGTTGACGCCGGCCGACGCAAAGCCGGCGCGAATGCGGCGCGCCGAGTCGTCGGAGTCAAGCGGCAACAACACGGCCCGACCATGGGCACCTGACGAGGACTGGTCGATCCCACTGTTGGCACATACGAAGCCGTGATGCGTTTCGGTGATCAGGACCGGGCCCAACTGGCGCACCACCCGCTTCGACTCGCGCAGGACAAGCTCGGTGACTGCCGGGTCCTTGCCCCACTGCGCCGACCACTCACGGGCGAACTGTGACGGCTCGACGTCGGCGAGCTCGGCCGTACGACCCTCCGCCTTCGACACGATCTTGGACGTCACCACCACCACGTCACCGTCCACCAGCGGCTGCCCTCCATCGGCGGCGGCGCGCAGGATCGAGCCGGCCAGATCGGCCCCTGGCTCGATCTCCGGCAAACCACCGACGCCGAAGATCTGTAGCGACGTCACGCGGAGAGACCGGCGAGGAAATCGAGAATGGCAGTGTTGACCGGCTCGGGGTTGGTCAGGTTGGCGGCATGGGCACCGCTGACCTTGACGACGCCGCCACACCCAACGAGTGCCGCCGCCATCGCCTCGGCGTCGGCCATTGTGATCGCGGTGTCTTCGGTGCCGTGCACGACGAGGGCCGGGCAGGTGATCTCGCCGAGGCGCGGGCTCACGTCGTCGCGAGTGAGCAGGCAGCGGGCGGGCTCGATGAGCGCTTCCTTCGCGGTGGCCTGCCACTTGGCGATCCACTTCGGGTTCTCGTCCGCGTCATTGATGATCACCGTTGCGACCGCGTTGGCAAGGTCGTCCACCGGGCCGACGGCCATCCACATGTCGACCATGCCCTGGTTGGCCGCCAAGTGCTCGGGGCTGTCCAGGTGGGCACCGGAATCCAAGAGGATCAGCGCTGTGACGCGCTCGGGGGCGGTGAGCGCCACACGCAGCGAGAGGTACCCACCCTGGCTCATTCCGCCAACGACCGCCGTCTCCAGGCCGAGGTGGTCCATCAGGCCAAGGCAATCGCTGGCCGAGTCCCAGTAGGTGAACGGCTGGCCATCGAACTCGGTGAGGCCGAACCCGCGCTCGTCCCAAGTGATCACTCGGTACCGGTCGCGCAGCGCCGCAACCTGCGGCGCGAACATCTCGTGGTCCATCAGGAACCCGTGACCGAGCACGACAACCTGGCCGTCGCCCCCCGTGTCTTCGAAGTAGATGCTCTGGCCGTTGATCGCTGCGTGGGGCATGGTGAGAACGTAGCACCGCCATCATTTCGTCGTTCCTGTCGCGGCCGTGACTACGAACGATGTCCCCAGGGCCGCGACAGGAACGAGTCGGCGGCGGCGAGCGGGCGGCTCGACGCACAGCTCCGTCCCCGCGTACCTGCCGCGGCTCGACCGCCGACCCTGGTGGTCAGGGCCGCGACAGGTTGGGGAAGATGGGTGGCGGGGGCCGGTTTCCGTAGAGTGGCGGGCATGGTCTCAGAGATCTTCGACCCTGCCGCCTGGCAGCAGGTCCCCGGCTTTGCATTCGACGACATCACGTACCACCGCAGCGTCGAGCACGGCACCGTCCGCATCGCCTTCAACCGGCCCGAGGTGCGCAACGCCTTCCGGCCGCGCACTGTCGACCAGCTCTACATCGCACTCGACCATGCACGGATGAGCACGGACGTTGGCTGTGTGTTGCTCACCGGCAATGGGCCGTCGCCGAAGGATGGCGGCTGGGCGTTCTGCAGCGGCGGTGACCAACGCATCCGCGGCAAGGACGGCTACAAGTACGCCGACGGGGACACCGCGGCGTCGATCGAGCCGGGCCGCGCCGGCCGACTGCACATCCTCGAAGTGCAGCGACTCATCCGCTTCATGCCCAAGGTCGTCATCTGTGTGGTGCCCGGTTGGGCCGCCGGTGGTGGGCACAGCCTGCATGTGGTGGCCGATCTCACGCTGGCCAGCACCGAGCACGCACGCTTCAAGCAGACCGACGCCGATGTCGCCAGCTTCGACGGCGGTTTCGGAAGTGCCTATCTTGCCCGCCAGGTGGGCCAGAAGGTCGCCCGCGAGATCTTCTTCCTCGGGCGCGAGTACACCGCCGATGATGCGTATCGCATGGGAATGGTCAACGCCTCCGTGCCGCACTCCGAGCTGGAGGCGACTGCGCTGCAATGGGCCAAGGAGATCAATGGCAAGAGCCCGACAGCGCAGCGGATGCTGAAGTACAGCTTCAACATGATCGACGACGGATTGGTCGGCCAGCAGATCTTCGCCGGCGAGGCCACCCGCCTCGCCTACGGCACCGACGAGGCAGAGGAGGGTCGCAATTCGTTCCTCGAGAAGCGCGATCCCGACTGGAGCCCATATCCCTGGCACTACTGACGGCCGGCCGTCAGTGATCGTCATCGAGGACCCCGACGACCGACGTGTCGCGCCATTTCGGCTGAACGAACGCGGACTGACCAGTCGTGCACAGCGACGCGACGACGGTGGCGACGGGTTGTTCATGGCCGAGGGAGACCTGGTCGTCGAACGCGCGCTGGAGGCAGGGTGCGTGCCGGTGATGGCACTCATCGATGCCAAGCACCCGCCGGCGATCGTGGAGAGACTGGCGGCGCTGGTACCCATCTATTCCGGTGGCGAACGACTGCGAGCGGCCATCACCAAGCTGGGGATGCCCTACAGCGTGGTCGCCCTTTTCCAGCGCCCGCCGCGGGCCGCCGTTGCAGACCTCGTCGTACGCTCCCGGCGGCTGGTCATCGTCGAAGCCGTCGACAATCCGGTCAACATCGGCAGCATTGCGCGTAATGCACTCGCACTCGGCTGGGATGGTCTGCTGCTCGACAGTACGAGCGCCGACCCGCTGGCTCGACGCGCACTGCGGGTCAGCATGGGCCACTCGCTACATCTCCCCCACGCCCGCACCGACGACCTCGCTGCGACCGTGAACGCGTTGAGCGCAGCAGGCGTCGTCGTCTGCGCACTGACTCCTGCGACGGACGCACTGCCGCTCGACGAAGTTCCGCACGCAGAGAGGATGGCCGTCATCGTCGGCTCCGAGCGCGGCGGCCTCACGCCGGCAGCGATGGAAGCAGCCAGCTACCGCGTCAGCATTCCGATGCAGGACGGCGTGGACTCCCTCAACGTTGCCGCTGCGACCGCGATTGCCTGCTGGCAATTGCGTTCAGCGACTACGAGCGCTGCTGATCGGTAGTCCGGTGTCATTGCGCAGATGCTCGGCAGACGGAACGAAGTAGGCCATCAGCGTCTCGCGAATCTGGGGCGACGACGGCACCCGCTCGACGGCGGCCGCCATGTGCAGCAACCAGTGATCTCGCTCTGCGGGCCCGACGTGAAACGGCATGTGCCGCATGCGCAGCTTCGGGTGGCCACGCTCGTCCATGTAGGTGGTCGGCCCGCCCCAGTACTGCGCAAGAAACAGAGTCAGCCGATGGCGAGCACCGGCGATGTCGTCCGGCGCGTACAGCGGCAAGAGCACCGCATCGGTGACGACGCCTTCGTAGAACGCATCCACGAGAGCCTCGAAGAACTGCATCCCGCCGGCAGCCTCGTAGAGCGAAACCTCCGCCGGCTCCGTCACGTCAGGCTCAGGCACCGGGGCATCGTTCATGGCCCGAATTGTATGAGACCTCGATCGAAACGGTCAGGCCTGGCGAGGATCGAAGACGCGCACGTCGCCGAGATCGCTGAGACGCACCACGAACGGCGTACTGCCGTCACATGCGTCGAGGATCACTGCGTCGCCGCTGGCCAAGAGCACCAGTGCCGATGCCGTCTCGCCGGCAATCTCGATCTCGATCACGTCGCCGGTCCGCAGACGAACTGCCGTCGCTGTCGCTCCCGCCGCTGTACCCGCCGTCATTGTTGTTGCCATGTCCCCGTCTCCTACCGCTCGACTTCTTCGGCAGCGGGAGGTCCCGTCCCCCCCGCTGCCGTTGAGTAGATCGGCGCTGAGTGTGAGCGACTTTACGAAAACTTTGGAGTTTCGTGAGGAGGGAAGATGTCGGGCAGATCGGCGCTGACGGTGTCGGGGAAGTGCGGTGCGCGCTTCTCGAGGAAACTGACCACACCCTCGCGCGCATCGGCGGCCCGACCACGGGCGAGGATGCCGCGCGAATCCACCTTGTGCGCCTCCATCGGGTGCTCGGCACCGAGCATGCGCCACAGCATCTGGCGGGTCAGAGCGACGCTGACAGCCGACGTGTTCTCCGCGATCTCCCTCGCGATCGCTCGCGCCGCGGGCAACAGTTCGTCGGCCGCATGCACGCTGCGCACCAACCGACCGGCGAGCGCTTCGGCGGCAGGAAACACGCGACCCGAGTAGCACCATTCCGCGGCCTGGCTGATGCCGACCAGACGGGGCAGGAACCACGACGAGCATGCTTCGGGCACGATGCCGCGGCGGGCGAACACGAACCCGAACTTGGCGTGCTCGCTGGCGAGACGGATGTCCATCGGCAGTGTCATCGTCACGCCAACACCAACGGCCGCGCCGTTGATGGCGCCGATGACCGGCTTCTTGCAGTCGAAGATGCGCAATGAGACGAGTCCGCCGCCATCACGCGGGATACCGACGTCGGCCGGAATCTCGTCGCTGCCACCGCGGCTGAACGTCTCGCCCCCACCCGACAGATCGGCGCCGGCGCAGAAGCCGCGGCCGGCACCGGTGACGATGACCACGCGCACATCATCGTCGGCGTCGACCTGGTCGAAGGCATCGATCACCTCGCGCATCATCGTGCCCGTGAAGGCGTTCAGCTGGTCGGGCCGGTTCAGCGTGATGGTCGCGATGTGGTCGGCGACTTCATAGATGATCTGCGTATAGTCCATGGGCCTGGACCCTACGCACCGCACGACACGGGCGATCAACTCACACGTCGAGGAAGCGGCTGGCAGCTGTTGCCGAACCAATGGCACCAACGAGCGCGCCGAGCACGACGAGGCCGAGGCACACCCAGTACGGGTATCCGTCGGTGACCACGAAGGCGCGCAGGCCGGAGTTGACCGGGAAACCCGACACGCCACTGGTCCAGTTCGAGTTGGCCAGCAGCAGGACGCCACTGGCGAACCCTCCACCGACAATGCCTTGTAGCAACCCCTCCAACATGAAGGGCAATCGGATGAACCAGTTGGTGGCACCCACCAACTTCATCACCTCGATCTCGCGGCGGCGAGCGAACATGGCGGTGCGGATCGTGTTCCAGATGAGCAGCGCGGAGGCGAACAACAGCACCACCGAGACGACGAGAATGCGCACGCCGATGATGTCTTTCAGTCGGCTCAGCGTTGCCACCGCATCGTCCGGTGTGCGAACGTCGAAGACGTTGGGCAGCGCCGAGAACTCGGTCTTGAGCGAACGCAGGACCTCGCTACTGCCTTGGTCGACCGGCTTCACCTTGAAGAAGGAGGGCACTTGCGGGATCAATTGCTCGAGCGCAGATGGCTCCGTGGCGAACAGCGTCTTCGCGACGTCCAGCGAGCACGCTTCATCACAGAAGGTCACGCTCTCCACGACGGAGTCCTGACTCAATAGCGCTGACTGAATCAGCTGAATCTGTGAATCGTCGGCACCATGCTTGACATAAACGATCATCTCCACGCCGCCGGTCCACAGCTTGAGCTGGTTGTCGAACGCACGCTGGATGAGGAACGAGCCGCCCACCATCAGGAGCGAGACGGCGGACGTGATGACGGCGGCAACCGTGAGGGTCAGGTTGCGCGAGAGGCTGGCCCACATCTCGCGGAACGTGTAGCGGATACGGGAGATCATTCGTACACCCCTCGGGCCTGGTCGCGCACGATGACGCCGCGGTCGAACTGGATGACGCGCTTGC
>Ga0105047_10001044_pt1 | contig 48945 bp, 47 predicted proteins | sample MAT04_FD_78384 | JGI IMG/M metagenome (GOLD analysis project Ga0105047, IMG submission 78384) | Freshwater microbial communities from Lake Fryxell liftoff mats and glacier meltwater in Antarctica - MAT-04 (megahit assembly) | ecosystem: Environmental > Aquatic > Freshwater > Ice > Liftoff...
TAGTGACCCGCTTTAGCGGGTCACTCCTGCTTTGACCCGCTAAAGCGGGTCACTACGAACGGTCACTCCTGCTTTGACCCGCTAAAGCGGGTCACTACGAACGGTCACTCCTGCTTTGACCCGCTAAAGCGGGTCACTACGAACGGGACCCGCTAAAGCGGGTCACTACGAACGGGCGGGTCGCTCTTGTTCTGACCCGCTAAAGCGGGTCACTACGTACGGGATTACTCCAAACTATCCAAAAACCCCTGCATCTCGCCCAGGGCGTGCTGGTTCCCTTGCTGCCGAGCGACTTCGATTCCGGATTTGAGGATTGCGCAAGCTTCCTCGACACGGCCGAGGCGGCCTAGCAGTTGGCCGGCCTGGAGGAAGGCTGGCACGTAGGTGCAATCCCCCGTCAGGTCCTTGAGCAGCCGGGCGCCTTCGGGTTCGTCGCCGGCACTGATGTGTTCCATGGCCAGGAAGTAACGCAATTCCGGATCATGCGGTTCGTCCGCCAGCATTGCTTCGATCTGGGCCATTCGCGGGGTCTTCGCCATCTCGGCTCCTTGATTTTTCTTCAGACCAATTCAGCCTACGCGCGGTTGGTCTTGGCGACAATCTCCCTTCTGTCCGCACAATCGGCAGATTCGTTACTCCTGCAACTATCTGAATGGACGGCAAGTCAGGTTCGAAAGTCACGACCCGCGCTCGAAAGTAATCCGGATGAACAAGGTGAACCGGTGAGGATAGAGGTTTGGGGCATTGCTGGTCGATCCCTGAAACTGCACAGCTTGGCGGAGATCCGGCGAGGGATTGTCGGAGCCAAGTTGAGCATCAGAGATTGGGGACACCATGCGAGCGCCGCTTACCCGCCTCTTCCGACTCGCAACCTTGCTTACGCTCGGTTTGCTGTTCGGCGTCGTCTCGATCACGCCGGCCGAGGAGCCGCGGGTCAAGAATATCACCTCGGCCATGCTGCGCCGGACCGCCGCCGTCGAAGTCGTCGAGAAGAACAAGGCGGCCATCGTTAACATTCATAGCGAACGCACCGTCGGCAAAGAAATGCGCGAACGGCGAGAGGAACTCATGCAGACGCAGCAGCGCGTCAGCGGCATGGGCACCGGCGTCATCATCGACCCGCGCGGCTATATCCTCACGAATCATCACGTGATCGATGATGTGCAGATGTTGAAGGTCCACTTTGTCGACGGCACGACGCTCAGCGCCCGCGTCATCGCCCGCGAACCTTCCGAGGATCTCGCCCTCATCAAGGTCGATCCGTCCAAGTTACTCCCGCTGACGACGATCGGCACGGCCACGGACCTGATGCTCGGTGAATCGGTCATCGCCATCGGCAACGCCTTCGGCTACGAGCACACGGTGACCGCCGGTGTCGTCAGTGCCTTGAAGCGCGATGTGACGCTCAATCGCGAAGTCTCGTACAAGTCGCTGATTCAGACCGACGCCAGCATCAACCCCGGCAACTCGGGCGGGCCGCTTTTCAACATTCATGGCGAACTGATCGGCATCAACGTCGCCATCCGGGCCGGGGCTCAGGGCATCGGCTTCACCATCCCCGTTGATAACGCGATCAAGGTGGCGGCCGACCTCATCAGCCTGAAGCGGCGCACGGGCCTTGCTCATGGGGCGACCATCCGCGACCTCGTCGACACCACCGACCATCCGATCGTTCGCTGGGCGGTTATCGAAAAGATCGACGCCAACAGCCCGGCGGACAGAGCAGGCTTCAAACCGGGCGACGTCATCGAACGGGCCGGCGAATTGAAAGTAGTGTGCGCGCTGGATTTCGAACGGGCGTTCATCGAAAAAGGAGCGGGCGACAAGGTTTCCGTGCTCGTTCGTCGCGGCACGAATTTCAAGACGGAGATCGGCGAAGAGATTCGCGGTGAGATCGTACTGAAGACCGTCGATCGAGCGGCCCCGGCGCCCAATGACCTGGTGTGGAACAAGATGGGCTTGAAAGTGCAACCGGTCGCGGCTGATCAGGTGTCCGCCGCCAATCCGCAACTTCACGGCGGCCTTGTGGTGGTTGATGTGCGCGAGACCTCGCCCGCGAGCCGGGCCGGCTTCCAACGGGGCGACATCCTCATCGGCCTGCATCAGTGGGAAACGATCAACCTCGACAACGTCCTGTTCGTGATCAACCACCCCGACCTGGCGAGCTTCGCCCCGCTCCGCTATTTCCGCATCCGCGGCACGGCGCTCCAACGCGGCTGGCTGCCGAATCTGGAATAACTGCCTACGCAATGATGTCGTGAGCGACGTGGCCGTGGACGTCCGTCAAACGGAAGTCCCGGCCACTGTATCGGTAAGTCAACTTCTCGTGATCAATCCCCATCAGGTGTAGAATCGTCGCGTGCAAGTCGTGAACGTGCATGCGGTTCTCTTCCGCGTTCAGGCCGAACTCGTCCGTACTGCCGTGCATCAAGCCGCCCTTGACGCCGCCGCCCGCCATGACGGTGGTAAAGCCGGTATGGTGATGGTCGCGCCCCGCCTTGCCTTTGTCTCGCACTTCCGCGTAGGGGGTACGGCCGAACTCGCCGGACCAGATCACCAGCGTGTCTTCGAGCAAGCCCCGGTTCTTCAGATCGGTCAAGAGGGCGGCCGTCGCTCGATCACTATCCGCGCACAACGTGCGATGGCGGTTATCGTTGTCGGCATGCGTATCCCACGGCTGGTTTTGACCCTTGTGCAGGTAGTAAACCTGCACGAAGCGAACGCCATGCTCGATGAGCCGGCGGGCCAGCAGACACGATTGGCCGAAAGTGCTCTCGCCATAGGCCGCCCGCAGGTTCGCGGGCTCGCGGTTGATGTCGAAGGCATCGGAAGCTTCCCGCTGCATGTTGAATGCCGTCTCCATTGAGCGGATCTGGGCCTCGAGGGCCGCGTCGTCCTGGCGTTTTTCCTGATGCAGGCGGTTGAGCGCATTGAGCAAATCGAGTTGCGAACGCTGGCTGGCCTGATCGAGAGCCGGGTGTTTCAAATTGGTCACCAGTTGCTCGACGCGCATATCGTTAGTGTCGACCGACATGCCCTGATGCGCCCCGGGCAGGAACGAACTCGACCAGAGCTGTGGCCCGACGACCGGCTTGCGCGGAGCGAGCACGACGAACGACGGCAGGTTCTGATTTAGACTACCGAGGCCGTAAGAGATCCACGACCCCATCGACGGCCGGGTCGGCTGTAGGTGGCCGGAGTTCATGATCAAGAGGCCGGGCTCGTGGTTGGGGATGTCCGTATACATCGAGCGCAGAACGCATAAATCGTCGGCCCGCTTCGACAGGTGTGGGAAGAGTTCGCTCATGACCACGCCGCTTTGGCCGTGCGGTCGGAACTTGAACGGGGACGGCAGGTAGCCTCCCTTGGCAGCGCGGTAGAGGTTGCCCGACGGCTTCTGCCCCTCGTACTTCAGCAGGGAAGGTTTGGGGTCGAAGGTATCAACGTGCGAGGGACCGCCGTTCATGAACAGGAAGATGACACGCTTAGCCCGAGCGGGAGAGTGCAATTTCGGCAGGCTCCCGGCAGCCTGAAGCGAGCCGGCCAGACCGATCATCCCGAACCCAGCCCCGGTTTGCTTGAGCATGTCGCGACGTGTCAGCATGGCATCTTCACTCCGGATCGTTCCGCGAAAGGGGCTCGAAGGCAGAATAATATCGTAGCATCGTTCGAGAGCGTTGTCGAGATGGTAGATGCTCTGAGGAGTGAGTCGTTGCAGCCCACTGCGAGGATCGAAGAAAAACCAAGGGCCGGCGCAAGCCGGCCAGGGCCAGATGCCTACGCGGGTTCGCGGAAAAGAGTGAGTCGAAACCGACCCATTTGTGCCGAGGGGCGTAAATCAGTTCGGCTCGCAGGAAGAATCCATCACATAACCGATCGCGACAATCAATTCTCGAAACACATCATCCGGCAATCGCCCAACTGGACCAGCATCCGCGTCGATTAGTAAATCGAGCGCGATCGGGCCGGTCAGGTCGCATTGAGCGACGCAATTCTCGGTTAATTCATGCTCGCCAGCGTTGAACGCCACGCAAGTGGGTAGTCGCGAACGTCGCTCGAAATGCTTTGAAGTGATGGGCGTCGCCTGAATCCGGTTGCCGCGATTCAACTCCTCACGCGAGACGACAATGATGAGATGAGGCCCCGCTTCGGGAAGGTCGGCCCAATAAAACTCGCCTGGTTTCATGAATCGTCCCCAAGACCCAGAGCCATCCCCTTCTGGACGGCCTGTTGCCATCCCCGCGCATGGCGAGCGTCGTCGGCATCCTCTTGAAGGCGTTCGAGAACCTCGCGTGACATAAGCGCGTAGTGCCGATTGGTTCTTGGATCAACCAGATCCAAGATGGCTTCTGGCCGTTTGTTGACGGCGTCGGCCTGTTCAACGGTCAGTTCCATACTCTTACCTAGCCTTTCTGAAACTCAAGACTCCACGATCTGAAATCCCAAAGAGACTATGAGGGAATCTGAATTCAATAGACCGTTTCCTGAAGTGTAATCTAGGGGTCGCTCAGAGTGACGTGCAAGCAGATTTTGGATTTTCGGCGGCGTGCACCTACATCCTAAGTGCCGACCGCCAACCCGGAACCCGGAACTCGGAACCCGGAACTCGGAACTCGGAACCCGGAACTCGGAACCCGGAACTCGTTCACGTATCCTTGCACAACCGCGTGATATGTTTGATGACGTCGCGAACGGAGATGATGCCGACGGGGCGACCTTCGGAGACGACGGGTAGATGGCGGTAGCCGCCGATGTCCATTTTTTGCAGGGCGAAAGCGATCTTGTCGTCGGCTTTGACGGTTTCCGGGCTAGGGGTCATGATCGGGAGAAGCGGTTTGTGTGGGTAGTCGGCGATGAGGCCGACGACTTTCATCAGGTAATCTCGCTCCGTGAGAATGCCAACCAACCTGCCGTTGCCATCGACGACGAGAAGCGCGCCGATCTCCTGATCTACCATTAGTTGCAGCGCGTCGCCCAATAGGGCGCCGCTGGCAATGGTCACAGGCGCCTTCGGATTGAGGGAGCCTACCGTGTCCACCATCACGCTCGATTCGACCCGGTCGTGGCCTTCCGGGCGATCGAGAGACGTCAGGTCGAACATGCACTTGGAGCACTCATCCGTGCCCGGCAGGTTCTGGTAGCCACAGGATGGACAGATCATGAGGTTACGCGGTTAGAAGAAAGTTCAGGTTTATTCGACGACCCACAGATCATCGTTACGGAACAGTTTATCGAGATCGCCCTTGCCCTTCGACTTGGTCACCGCGTCAATTTGGCCATCCAGCAATTCGTCGTAGGTCGGCTTCCGCACGGAGCGGTAAATGCCGACGCATTCGGGGAACTGGGGATGCACCATCCGGGTCAGGAGATAGGCGAGTGTCGGATCCTCGGCGTTCTCGTCGTGAATCATCAGATCGTCGATGGCGCAATCCTTACCCACCGAGACGACTTCGGGCGTCATGCCATTGAGGCGGATACCCTTGTTGCGGTCCTTGCCGAAGATCATCGGCTTACCGTGTTCGAGGTAAATGGCGTTGTCGGCCTTCACACTCCGGTCAGTCGCGTACTCAAAGACACCGTCGTTGAAGATCTTACAGTTCTGATAGATCTCGACAAACGCGGTCCCCTTATGGGCGGCGGCGCGTTGCAGCGTCATGGTCAAGTGATTCACATCGATATCGATCGTACGGGCGACGAACGTTGCCTCGGCCGCGATAGCCAAAGACAGCGGGCGGATCGGCGAATCGATCGACCCTTGCGGGCTCGACTTGGTCTTGGTGCCGAGGCGCGAGGTGGGCGAGTATTGCCCCTTGGTCAAGCCGTAGATCTCGTTGTTGAATAGGAGAATTTTGATGTCGATGTTGCGGCGGATGGCGTGGATCAGATGGTTGCCGCCGATCGACAGACCGTCGCCATCGCCGGTGACAACCCAGACCTGAAGGTCGGGCTGCGCCAGCTTCAAGCCGGTGGCGAAGGTCGGGGCTCGGCCGTGGATCGTGTGAAATCCGTACGTGTTCATGTAGTATGGAAAGCGGCTGGAGCAGCCGATACCCGAGACGAACACCATTTTTTCCCGGGGCAGGCCAACAGTGACCAGCGCCTTTTTCATTTGAGCCAAAATCGAGTAGTCGCCGCACCCGGGGCACCAGCGTACGTCCTGATCGCTCGATAGCTCTTTCGTCGTCAGCGTCGGCAAGGTAGTCGCGGCCATGACAAGAAAACCTCAAAGACTGGTATCGGGAGTAAGGTGGGATCGACCCGCCTTTGTCTTTCTACGAAACGAGGACGATCCTGGTTCAACTTGCAAGCATCTGCTCGATTTTTTCTTCGATCTCGCTGATGAGGAACGGCCGGCCTTGCAACTTGTTAAGGCCGACGGCATCCACCAGAAAAATGCCGCGAATCAACAACAGCAGCTGCCCGGAGTTCAGTTCCGGAATCAGCACCTTCTTGAACTTCTTGAGCACCTCGGCGGTGTTCTTGGGCATCGGGTTCAGGTACTGCAAATGGGCGTGGCCGACCTTGAGTCCCTTGCGCGTCGCCCGTTGGACGGCCGTCGCGATCGACCCGTAGGTGCCGCCCCAACCCATCACCAGGAGGTCGCCTTCCGGCGCGCCTTCGATGGCCAGATCGGGAATCGTGAGCGCGATATTCGCGATCTTCTGAGCACGCGTCTTGATCATGTGCTCATGATTGGACGGCTCGTAATTGACGTTGCCAGTGATGTCCTGCTTCTCGATGCCGCCGATGCGGTGTTCGAGGCCGGGCGTGCCGGGGACGGCCCACGGGCGGACCAGAAACTCATCGCGCTTGTACGGAAGGAACTTACCGGGCTCGTCGGTGCCGTTCTCGTGCGTGAGAACTCCGGAGCTATTCGGCCCCGTCGGGTGGGTAACCTTGAGGCGCGGCAGTTTGTCCATGACTGGAATCGGCCAAGGTTCGGCCCCGTTGGCGATGTAGCCGTCCGAAAGCAGGATAACTGGGGTCATGAATTGGGTGGCGATGCGAACCGCTTCGAACGCCATTTGGAAACAGTCGGACGGCGTCTTGGCGGCAATGACGGCGACGGGGCATTCGCCGTTGCGGCCGAAAAGGACCTGAAGAAGGTCAGCCTGTTCGGTCTTGGTCGGCAGACCCGTGCTGGGACCACCGCGCTGAACGTTGATGATGATGAGCGGCAACTCGGTCATGACGGCGAGTCCGATCGCTTCCGACTTCAGGCAGATGCCGGGACCGCTGGTGCCCGTGGCGCCGACGGCGCCGCCGAATGATGCCCCGATGGCGATGCCGATGGCGGCAATTTCATCTTCTGCTTGAAGCGTTTTCACGCCAAATCGCTTCATGTCCGAAAGCGACTCGAGGATTGAACTGGCGGGTGTGATCGGATAGCTGGAGTAAACAAGCCGCTTCTCGGCGAGGCCGGTCGCGGCGACCAATCCGTACGCAAGAGCCTCGTTCCCCGTGATCTTGCGATACGTGCCGGGGGCGATCTTCGCCTTCAGCACCTTGTACTGCATGGGGAGAATTTCGACCGTTTCGCCGTAGTTGTAACCAGCTTCCAGGGTGCGGGTGTTCGCTTCCAGCACGGCCGGGTTCTTGCCGAACTTATCGCGGATCCACTTGAGCGTCGGCTCCATCGGCCGTTCGTACATCCAGTAGACCAGACCGAGGGCGAAAAAGTTCTTACAGCGATCGGCCTCGCGCGGGCTGAGCTTGCACTCGGCCACGGCCTCTTTGTTCATCTTGTTGACCGGCACCCGGATCAGCCGGAAGCCGCGAACCGAACCGTCTTCGATCGGGTTCGATTTGTACCCGGCTTTGGCGAGGTCGCTGGTCCCGAAGGCGTCGGAGTTGACGACGAGAATGCCGCCCGGTTCGAGATCCTTGATGTTCGTCTTCAAGGCCGCGGGGTTCATGGCGATCAGCGCGTTGAGGCGATCGCCGGGGGTATGGATGTCGGTGCTCGCGAAATGCACCTGGAAGCCGGAGACGCCGGCGAGGGTTCCTGCTGGGGCGCGGATCTCGGCCGGGAAGTCCGGAAAAGTGGCAATGTCGTTCCCGAGGATGGCCGAGACGTTGGTGAACTGGGTGCCGGCCAACTGCATGCCGTCGCCGGAGTCGCCCGCGAAACGGATCGTGACCGATTCCAGTTCCTGAACTTTGCCGTTCGAATGGTGAGGGGCTTGAGACGGAGAGGCGGGACCGGCAGGCAGCGTTGACACGGACATAACAACCTCAATATTTGAATGATTCAACCTTTGAAAGTTCTTCGACCGAGAGGGGACCCCGTCGAGGAACAGTCGCAAGGACGACTCAAGCTCCTTCGCGCTGATTCGAAACAGACCCGGCTTCGGGGGGCAGGTTATACACGGCTGGATAGTGCTCCGCCAGGTAGTGGATCACTCTATTGACGGAGAGCATCCCCACCGGTTTATTGTTTTCGTCGATGACGGGCAGATGCCGATGGCCGCCGCTCTGCATCTTCTTGATGGCAGTGCGGATCGAATCTTTGGCGAAGACCGTAATCGGGTTGGGCGTCATTACTTCGGAAATAGGCGACGTCAGCGGCTTGCCGACGCCCAGAACACGGCCCATCAGGTCGCGTTCCGTGAAAATACCGACGAGCCGTTTCTGTTGGACCACGAGCAGGCAGCCGACCCGCTCGCTCCGCATCAAGTAGACCGCGTCGGTCACCAGTTGCGACGGACCAACCTGAAATGGCGCAGCCGGCTCCAGCCGGGAAACACTGTCGACACGCAGGTTACGGGCCAGTTCCATGAAGATACGCCTCGAACCGACATTCCGCTGAAGGAAGGGATCAACACCGCGGCGAACGATCGTTTAACGATGAACCCGTGGAGGGTAGGCTACTTCCTGTTTCGATCCGGACGGTTGTCGCCGTCCATATTCCTATAACGATATTCTCAACAATGGATTGGAAAGCGGCAAGGGGATGATTCTTTGTTCCTGCCGAACTTCGTGGATTCGACTTGCTTTTATGCCAGACCCCATCAAACTGTTGCGCACGATCGATCTCGCCATTGAGGCGATGCACCGCACTCCGGGCCGCACGGGCCGCTTAATTGAACCCGTTGATGCGGACGATCTACTCATAGTCGGCGATCTCCACGGGCACATCAGCCATTTTCAGACAATTCTCAAAATCGCCGACCTGGCAAACAATCCCCGACGGCATTTGGTGCTTCAAGAGCTCATCCACGGCAAATTTCGCTATCCCGGCGGCGGCGACAAGTCGCATCAACTTCTCGACTTGTGCTGTGCGCTCACGAACCTTTTTCCGAAGCGGGTTCACTTGCTCATGGGCAATCATGAACTCTCGCAGTGGACCGATCACCCCATTATGAAGGGGCACGAACATCTGAACGACCTCTTCCTCGCCGGCATCGAGGAAGCGTACGGCGACCAGGCGCAGGCCATCACCGCCGCCTATTCTCGATTTTTCGCGGCCATGCCGATCGCGGTGCGTACCGCCAACCGGGTGTTTCTCAGCCACAGCCTGCCCACCCCCAAGAGTCTCGCGGATTTCTCGCTCGATCTGCTGACACACGACGAATTGCCGGCCGAGGCATTTGAATCGAAAGGTCCGATCTACCGCTTGGTATGGGGCCGTGACGTCTCCGAGGAAAACGCCGCCGCCTTCCTGGAAAAGGTTGATGCCGACTGGCTCGTCACCGGCCATATCCCTTGCGAACAGGGTTTCGCCATACCGAACAGCCGGCAAGTCATCATCGATTCCTGCGCCATGCCTGCCGCTTACATGCTCTTCCCGACCACCGGTTCGATGACGGCTGACCAATTCCGTTCCTCTGTCCATCATCTGTGAAAGCCGATGCCTAGCACTCCCCTTTTCATGGAAACGCCGCTGCACGCGATCCCCGGGATCCAGAAGGAGAGCGTCTTCTTCAAAGAGGAAACGATCCTCCTCGAACGGCCCGCGGAATCGGACAAGCTGCTCGACGACCCGACCATCCAGGCCGCGAACGTGCGCGACGACTACATGCCCTACTGGGCCGACATCTGGCCCGCGTCGCGAATGATGGCCAAGGTGATTTTGCGTGAGCCATGGGAGCAATGGCCCCGACCGGAAGGCGAGAAAATCACGGCACTCGAATTGGGCTGTGGGCTCGGTTTGGCGGGTATCGCCGCGTTGAAGCGAGGCTTGCGTGTGATCTTTACCGACTATGACCTGACCGCACTCAAATTCGCCGAGCGCAACGCCAAACTCAATGGCTTCACGGACTTCACCGTTCAACCGCTCGATTGGCGCGCGCCGCCCGAGGGTCTGCGCGTGCGCCTCCTGATCGCTGCCGATCTGACGTACGAACTACGCAATATCGATCCGCTGCTGGACATCATCCGCAAGTTGCTGTTGCCCGGCGGAATTTGTCTACTGACTGATCCAGATCGCACCCCCGCCCCGAAATTGCGAGAACGGCTCGCCGAAGAGAAATTCCCCTATTCCACCCAGTTTATCCGTGCAGGCGAGCCGGGCGGCCAACGGACCAAGGGCACGCTTTATCGCATCCAACCACCCGAGCCAATCGGCCTTTCCTGAATTCGATCTTCTGCTTATAGAGGCACGCGATCGGCGAGATGGATCTTGCCGAACAACCCCAAGCGGGAAGAGGCCTCTCATGCGGCGATGGATCGTCGGCGCCTTCGTGGCGGTTTTGAGCACGTCCACTCTTCAGGCTGAATCAAAAACCGGTGTCCGGCTTGATCTGGTCAACTACAAGCAATTAAGCGAAGAAATCCACCGGCACCACGGCCGGGTCATACTCGTCGATTTCTGGGGCGACTTCTGCCGCCCGTGCAAGGAAAAATTCCCCTACGTCGTCGCCCTTCAGCGTAAATACGCCGCCCAGGGACTAACGGTCATCACCGTCAGCATCGACGACCTCAGCGATCCCGAAGTCCGCGACCGGGTGCACGCCTATCTGCAGAGCCAGCAAGCGGTCACGCGAAACTTGCTCCTGAACGAGAAGCCCGAAGTGTGGATCAGCAAATTGAAAATGAACAGCGTGCCCACCATGTTCCTCTTCGATCGCGAAGGCCAAATGATCAACCGCTGGAACGGCAACGAGATTCATCTCGACCAGATCGAGAAACGCATCACGGAATTGCTGCGGTAGAAAAACGGGGACGCTTGCCACGAAAGGTAAGAGTCCTCGCTTGCCCGCGAAAGCACATTCCGATGAGTCGAGCTTCGCTGCCCCCCATCATCTCCGATCCCATGGGCGAGTCTGCGACCTTCGATCACTTCGACTACTGCCCAAATACCGGCAAAGTTCTCTGTTGGAAGCTCTCCTAGAATCGGGTACTATTATTCAGTAGCACCCTCACCTTGAAGAGGAACAGCCATCGACGAGCAGCGGCCCTGGCATCGTTTGTTCGGTCTGTCATGGACGGACTTCTTCCGGGGTTTGCCAGTCACCGTTGACCCCGAGAAAGATCTGTCGCTAAAAAAGCAATTGCTTGATGTGGTGCTCATCCGCAAGGAATCCGGGCCACTGGATTGTCAGTTGCCTGATGGTTTCGAGAATCTGGCCGCGTTCAACTTGGTCAGCTTCAAATCGCACCGCGAGAGACTGTCGGCCTGGACGCTCGAAGAACTGCTCGGCCATTACGTGAACCTGCGCAAGCAAGTGAGCCCTTCAATGGACGAACCGGACTTGCTGCCTCCGGACGATTTTCGCCTGTTCGCGGTATGCGCCCGGTTCCCGCGCAACCTGGCTGACGACACGGTTTCATTGCGGCCGATTAAACCGGGCGTATACGAAGTTGATGCCATAAGTCGCTGCATCCGCGTCATTGTCGTGAATCAGCTTCCGCAAGAAGAACACAACGCCATGCTGCATCTGTTCAGCGCAAGTGGTGAACTATTCGCCTACGGCGCCCGGCATTATCGAATACGATCGACAGAGACGAGCTCGCTTTTGCTTCAGTTGTTTCAGAGCTATCAATTGGAGGTGTTGACGATGCCTGATGCACTCGAAGAATTCACCCGAGAAACGATTGATCAACTTCTCAAGAAGCTGCCTACCAAGAAACGCCTGGAGGGACTGTCGGCCGAGGAACGCCTGGAAGGGCTGTCCGCGGAAAAACGTCTGGAGGGACTGTCCGCGGACGAACTGTTTGCCGCATTGCCGCCTCAGTCGCGTGAGGCACTAGCGCGACGATTGGCGGCCAAGGGTTCGCCGCCGAATCCGGAATGATGCGAATCTGTCTGTGGTTTTCGAAGCGGTCACCTAAAACTCTGGTTCCTATTTGAGAAGCCCGAAGTGCCTCGGCGTCTCTTGAGTTGCCGGCATGTGTCGATTCTCGTAACCTGACCGAGCCATGAATTTGTGCTCAGCTAGGTCTATTTTCACGATGCGAACGATCCAATATCCCCTCACTCCACCCTGATCCAATTCTCTCCCATTCCGGTCTGACGTATTGGCGCCACTGTTCGCGCCCTTCTCCGTCGATCGTTGTCAAAGAATGAGTTCATAACCGGAGACGTGTTTGCCATGTTGGCCTTGGATGAGGATGCGCGACAGTTGAAAGCGGAAATCGCCCGACGGCGGACGTTCGCGATCATCTCGCACCCGGACGCGGGTAAGACCACGCTCACCGAAAAACTTCTGCTTTACGCCGGCCAGATCGAAGTCGCCGGGGCCGTGCGCGGCCGTAAGACTCAGCGGGCCGTGACCTCGGACTGGATGGAGTTGGAACGCGACCGCGGCATCTCGGTGTCGTCCACCGCGCTCGGCTTCGACTATCGCGGCTTTCGTCTCGGCCTTCTCGACACGCCCGGCCATCAGGACTTCAGCGAAGACACCTACCGAACCCTGGCGGCCGCCGATTGTGCCGTCATGGTGCTCGACGTGGCAAACGGCGTCGAGACGCAGACCCGCAAATTGTTCAAAGTGTGTGCGTCACGGCGCATCCCGATCCTGACGCTCATCAACAAGATGGACCGGCTTGGCAAAGATCCGTTCGACTTGCTTGCCGAGATCGAACGCGACCTGGGCATCGAGACCGCGCCGATCAATTGGCCCGTCGGCATCGGGCCGGAGTTTCAGGGCGTGGTCGACAGGTCCAGCGGTCGAGCGCGTCTGTTCTCGGCGGGTGAGCAAGGCTCAGTGATCGTGCCGAGCCGATGGGTGAACATGTCCGAGTTGGCCGCGGCCACGACGGAGTCGATCGCCGCGCGGACGCAAGAAGAATTGGAACTTCTGGATGGCGCCGGAACGGTGTTCGACACCGCGCAATTCCTGGCCGGCCGTCAGACGCCCGTCCTGTTCGCGAGCGCGGCAAATAATTACGGCATCGAGCCGTTCCTCGACGCCTTCTTGACGCTGGCCCCTCCGCCCGGAACACGGCGGACGGTGCAGGGTCACGTCGCGGCCGACTGCGAACATTTCAGCGGGCAAGTCTTCAAGATCCAGGCCAACCTGAACCCCAAGCACCGGGACCGGGTGGCGTTCGTGCGCGTCTGCTCCGGCCGTTTCACCCCCGAACTCGGCCCCGTCGTGACACGAACCGGCGAACGTCTGCGATACAAATCGGCTCACACGCTCTTTGCCCGTGAGCGGGAGTCATTCGAGGCCGCCTATCCGGGCGACGTGATCGGGTTCGCGTTCACTAAAGGGTTGCGGCTGGGCGATACCCTGTACGTCGGCCCGCCCGTCGAATACGAAGCGCTGCCGCAATTCAGTCCGGAGTGTTTCGCCCTGGCCCGTTGTCTGGACAACGGTCGCCGCAAGCAGATGTCGGATGGCTTGAATCAACTAGCCGACGAAGGCGCCATTCAAGTGCTGGTCGATCCCGCGAACAATCGCGAGTCGATCCTGGCGGCGGTCGGCGTCCTTCAGTTCGATGTCGTGAAGTATCGTCTGGACACGGAATACGGGGTGAAGACCGAGATTGCCCCCATGCCGTTCAAAGCCGGGGCATGGATCAACGCCGCCCAGGGGATCGACACCTCCACGAATCTGTTGGCCGGAACGCGGCTGGTCGTCGATCACCGCAAACGTTGGGTCGTCCTCGCGGAAGACGAGTTCAGCATCCGCTTCCTGAAGCGCCAATATCCCGAACTCAAACTCCAGGCGTTCGGCGATTCACTTTTCGCCCCGGATAGCTGAAGTGAAAGAGTGTGACGGATCGCGACCTTCGACGCTTCTCATCACATCACGGCATGGGATCGGACGCCGACAGTTTTGCGGCTGTGTCAAGCACCTCACGCACCTTGAACGCCAGGGCGACGGGACTGAACGGCTTTTGGATGAAGCTCACGCCGTCTTTCAACACCCCATGCCGGATCACGGCATCGTCCGTGTACCCGGACATGAACAATACGCGGAGTCCTGGGCGTTGCACGGCCAGTTGTTTGGCGAGGGTCCGTCCACCCATTCCGGGCATGACGACATCGGTCATCAACAGGTGGATCGGCGCATCGTGTGTGATAGCTACTCGAAGGGCCTCGTCCCCGTCGGCGACTTCCAGCACCTTGTATCCGCAGCCCTTGAGGATGGTGGCCGTAAGGGTTCGCACACCGGCTTCGTCCTCGGCTAACAGAATAGTTTCCGTCCCGCGAGGGGGAATCAGGACTCGGGTCGGGGCTTTCGGGCCATCGGACGCCTGTTCAACGCGGGGCAGGTAAACCTTGAAGGTCGTGCCAACTCCCATCTCGCTGTAGACCGTGACATGGCCTCCGCTCTGCTTCACGATTCCGTACACGGTGGCCAGGCCCAGCCCCGTGCCTTTGCCGGGTGCCTTGGTTGTGAAGAACGGCTCGAAAATCTTCGACATCACGCCGGGCGGCATCCCAGACCCGGTGTCGGAGACACTCAAGAGAATGTGCGGGCCGACACGGGCGTCTTTGTGCGATCGACCATAGGTCTCGTCCAGTTCGAGGTTCCGGGTCTCGATCGTCAGCCGGCCGCCCTTGGGCATCGCGTCCCGCGCGTTCACCGCCAGATTCAACAGCACCTGTTCAATCTGGCCGGGGTCGGCCCTGACCGCCCACGGTTGGGAGTCCAACGTGGTCGTCAGCCGGACATCCTCGCCGATCAGCCGGCGGAGCATCTTGTCGATGTCGGTCACCACCTCGTTCAGGTTGAGTAATCGCGGGGCCAGCACTTGCTGACGGCTGAATGCCAGAAGCTGGCGGGTCAGCGCGGCCGCTCGCTCCCCGGCCTTGTGAATCTCGGCGATCAGATCTCGGGACGGGTCGTTCGTCGGGAGGCTCAGGAGGAGCAGATCGCTATAGCCGTTAATGACGGTGAGGAGGTTGTTGAAATCATGGGCGACGCCCCCGGCGAGTTGACCGAACGCATCCATTTTCTGGGCCTGGTGGAACTGGTCTTCCAGGAGCCTACGTGCCGTGATGTCGGTCCAAGCGCCGATCGCTTCCACAGCCTGGCCTGATTCGTCGCGAATCAATCGGATCTCATTTCGGGTCCACCGATACTGACCATTCTGGTGCCGAAAGCGATACTCATGGGTCGTGTACTCTTGGCCGAACAACTCTTCGTGGGTCTGAGTGATCACCCCCTCGCGGTCCTCCGTGTGGATATTGCCCAGCCACCAACCCGCGACGAGCGCCTCCTCGGGCGAGTAACCGAGCATTTCCTGAAGGTTGTCGCTAATCCAATTGATTTCGTGGATTTTGCTATCCGCCACGGTCAGCGTGAAGAGGACTGCCGGGTTGGAGGCAAGGACATGTTTGAGGCGCTGCTGGGATGAAAGCGCGGCCTCTTCGGTGCGCCTCTGGTCGGTCACATCGGTGTGGACGCCGACCCATTCGCGAATGGCGCCGCCCGCGTCGAAGATCGGGACGGCCCGGACGGACATGTGGCGGTATTCCCCGTCCGTTCGGCGAACCCGTTGCTCCATTAGGTATAGTCGCCCGTTCTTTACCGCCGCCGCCCATGCCTCGGAACTTTTCTCCCGGTCGTCCGGGTGAATGGCGTCCAGCCACCCCCATCCCCGGTGCTGGTCGAGCGTCTGCCCGGTGAACGCGGTCCACCCCGGCTGATCCGAGTCAAATTCCCCTGACCCTGGGGAATCCCAGACGATCGCGGCGGTCGCTTCAATCAGCGTCCGGTAGCGCTCTTCGCTCGTCCGGAGAGCGGCAGCCGACTGCTTCTGATCGGTAACGTCGCGAATGTTACACTGGATGACTCGGGCGTCATCGACTATGTAGATGTTGTTGACGAACTCCACTTCGATCGGTCGCCCGACCTTGGTTTTAAGCGGATGGTTATCATACCGGACGTAGCCTTGTTCTTGTAACTTCCGGAACGCGGTCTTGTTGGCCTCAATGTCCTTGAAGAGACCGATCTCCCACAACTCTTTGCCGACCAATTCCTGATGTTGGTATCCCAGCAAATTCTGTAGAAACGGGTTGGCATCGATAATCTGTCGTGTGTCCGCATTGACGATCAGGATGCCATCCTGTGCCGCTTCGAAGAGCCGGCGGTAGCGTTCCTCGCTCTGCCGCAGCGCTTCGCTCGCCCGATGCCGGGCCCGGCGATTGGCCGCCTCGCGCAATTCGCGATCGAGGGCCGGCGCCAGTCGCGCGAGGTTCTGCTTGAGGACGTAATCATTCGCCCCCGCTCGCATCGTCTCGACTGCTGCCTCTTCGCCAACTGTTCCGGAAACGACGATAAACGGCAGATTCGGGTCGGCATTCCGGATCGCCTTCAAGGCGGCGCTCGCCCCGAATTCAGGCAGGGTGTAGTCCGAAAGAACCGCGTCCCACTGCCCGCCGGCCAGCGCCAATTTCAACTCTTCAGCCGTCTCGACGCGCTTCCACGTCGGATCGAGTCCGCCGCGTCGGAGGGACTGAATCATCAGCTCGGCATCATCGGCATTGTCCTCGACAATGAGCACACGCGGAACTTTGGACATTGGCTTCACCCTGGGGAGTAAGTGGGCGGCAATCTCTTTATCGAGGCTGCTTTGTTGGCCGGAAAGTTGGAAATGGCGTTTATCTGTTGCTCCAAGCAATCCGGGCAGACCCCGTGGGTGAACCGTATGTCCACCAGATCACGGAAAAATTCCTCGACGCCACGCCAGTAACCGGGTTCGTCGCGAACCTTCTTGCACCAGGCGCAAATCGGAAGGAGCGCCTCAAGCCTCACTACCGAAACCGCGGCGGCCGCCAGCAGCAGTTCCCTCACACGCCTGGCGTTTTCCACTTCCGCCGGCCGCCACGGCAAGGACCGATCCCGGACGGTTTCCTTCCACACCGCGAACGACTGACGGGGAGACAGGCGGCCATCGGGGTCGGATTTGCCATGGGGATCGCCGCCCCAGTTGACCGATTGCAGCACCTCCGGTCTGAACCACAGTATATACTCGTCGGTGTCCTTTGAAACTTCCAGGGCGAGAAGGCCGCTGGCCACCTCGGCGTGTGGCTTCGCGAGGGCATACTCCTTGGGCAAACGGTCGGTCGCGAAGAGAGGGGTGGCGAGCCCCTTGATCCAGCCTATCAATCCGTGAAGAAACTGATCAGGAGGCGTCCGGCCGATCGGCACGCCGCGGCCCGACCGCCAAACGACCGCCCCGCCGGCCCCGACCAATGCGAGCAAATCGGTTGCGTTTTTCGCCAGGGCGGCAATGGGTGGTGCGGTGCCGCCTATCCTCGCCCCCGTCCTTCCAAGGGCTCCGGTGAGACTCGCCATGTACTCCCGATCTTCGACCTCGGAAAGGAAGGCCAGGTGAGCCGAGGCCACCCGGGCTAACAGGTCACACGCCTCGCGCTCCGCGGGACCGGGGCGTCGAGGCGTCGAATGATGGCACGCGATCATCCCCCAGAGCCTTCCATTGACAATCAACGAGGCCGTCAACGAAGCCCTTACTCCCATGTTGTGCAGGTATTCCCGGTGTACGGGCGCGGCGCTGCGCAAGAGGCAGCGGCTCAGATCCAGGGTCAACGCTTGACGGCCCTCGCTGTCGGAGATCAACGGGATCGGCTCAGCGGCGGCATCGGGGATCACTCGGATGCGGTTAATCAGGAACAAGGCGCGCGCCTGAGCGGGGATGTCGGACGCGGGATAATGCAGCCCCAGGAACGGGTCCAAATCCGCGTGTCGGTCCTCGGCGACCACTTCGCCGTTATACTCGGCATCAAACCGGTAGATCATCGCCCGGTCGTAACCCGTCAGCGAGCGAACCTTGCGAGCGGCCATTTCACAGAACTCCGAGATGGTAGCCGCGGCAGACAACTGCCCGACTGACATCCGGACCGCGGAAAGCAACGTGTTCGAAGTGGACGTCCCCTCGTCGGCCTCTTCCAGTTCGACGAATACCTTGCCGCCCCGGCAATGGGCCGATCCCTGCCATCGAACCGAGCGGGCGACGGTTAGCGAGATGGGAATCGGACGAACGTCGATCAGCCCATCCTGACCCAACGCGTCCCTCAGAGCAATCTCCGCGGCGGGACCCAGCAGTTCAACCGCGCTCGATCCGAATGGAATTGCCCCGGCGCCGAATAGGTCACGGCTGTTTTCGCTCGCGTCCCGCAGCTTTAAGGTGTTGGGATCAAACCCGAGGAGGACGCCAAACGGTTGAATGGCGCCGGGAGTGTGGATCGGCTCATTCTCGCATGCGGCATCGGTCGCCGGCATGGTGGTGGTTTCGCTCATGAAGAATCCCCTTTCGGAGTTTAAAAAAATTGGTGAGGCGATTATCCTTACGTCGGCGGGGGCTCATTCATGACCAGCCAGTACATCTGAAGCTGACGGACGGCTTCCACAAACTGATCGAACGCCACGGGCTTGCGGACGTACGAGTTGGCGCCCAGGTCGTAACCCTTGACCAAATCCTCATCCTCTTTGGAGGAGGTCAAGATCACGACCGGCAGGCGGCGAGTGCGGGGGTTGGCCCGGACCTGCCGAAGGACCTCAAGTCCGTCAATCTTCGGGAGCTTCAGGTCGAGAAGCATCAACTGGGGGAGCACGGCAACATCGCGCCCCGCGTGCGGGCCGGTGCCGAACAGGTAGTCGAGCGCCTCGACACCATCGCGAGCGACGATGACTTCGTTCAGCACCTGACCTTTTTTGAAGGCCAGGAGCGCGAGTTCCTCGTCGTCCTGATTGTCTTCCACCAGCAGAATTGTTTTCTCTTTCATGGGAGAGGCTCCTTGCCGGGGAGAGTGAAGAAGAATGCAGCCCCGCGGCCGACTGCTCCTTCTGCCCAACATTCACCGCCATGCCGGCGGACGACCCGTTGAATCGTCGCCAGGCCGATCCCAGTTCCGGTGAATTCCCGGTCGGAGTGCAAGCGCTGAAACGCCCCAAACAGCTTGCCGGCGAACGCCATGTTGAACCCGGCCCCATCGTCTCGTAGGACGAAAGCCGACCGGCCTGCAACATCAGTCCGGTCGAATGTGATCGTGGCTGTTGATTTTTTCGATGTAAACTTCCAGGCATTCCCCAGGAGGTTTTCCAGAACGATGCGAATCAGTGCCGGGTCGCACTCGGCACTGAGGCCTGGCTGAGCGACGAAGCTAACGGTTCGCCCTGGTTCCCGCTCACGTATTTCGGCGAACACCGTCTCGGCTAGGGCGGTCAGATCCACCCGCACGCTCTGCATTTCAGTGCGGGTCAAACGGGAGAGTTTGAGAAGATCATCGATTAGCTGGCCCATCCGCTGGGTCCCGGCTCGAACACGCCGGAGATAGTGCTGGCCCTGTTCATCCAACTTCGCGGAATAATTCTGGAGTAGCTCCTGGCTGAATCCGTCGATTGCCCGCAGCGGCGCGCGCAGGTCATGGCTTACCGAGTAAGCGAAGGCCTCCAGTTCCCGATTCGCTGATTCCAACTGAGTGGTGCGTTCCAGAACCCGGCGCTCCAGGTCATCGTTGAGTTTTCGGGCCACCTTCTCCGATTCCCCGAGCGCCGCGATCCGGGTATTCGACTTCAGAAGAGTCAATTCACGAACGGCTTCCCCGGTGATGGCCAGATCTCGCGCTTGTCGCCCCAGCGCCGCGACCTCCGTCTCGGCTTGTAAACGCGTCTCTTTGCGCACCGCTTCCACGGAGATGGCCAAATCACGGGCCTGCCGCCCCAGCGCCTCGATTTCGGAGTCCGATTGCAAGCGTGCCTGGCTTCGCAAACTCTCCACGAAATCAGCCAGATCGCGAGCCTTCTGCTCCAATGCCTCGATTTTTTGGTCCGATTGCTGACGGGTTTGTTCCCGCGTTGATTCGACATGTCGAGCGAGCTCTCGAGCCTTGAGCTCCAGCGCCTCGATACTCTCATCCGTTTCCGCGAGGGCCTGTTCGCGTGCCGACTCCACCGAACGAGCCAAATCAATCGCCTGTTTTTCCATCGCTTCGAACTTCTCATTCGTTCGGATCGCGATCGCTATTTGTTCGTGAGGCATGGGACTGAAGTCCTTTGAACGAAGATTCTCCCCGAAGCTTTTCGGGAGATCGAGTATTTGAGTGGCGGAATACCGGGCGTGAATGGGTCGGGCGCCACGCTGTGTCAATGAAAAAAGCCGACGTGACGGCGCACAATAAGTGCGCCGTCACGTCGGCCTACTCGCCACGGGCCACCCAACATTTCTGGGGCTGCCCCTATCTAGTCTTCCGCGTGCAGTGAACAGTATAGCGTTCGTCAGAGGAAAATCAAGCGCGTCGCCCTAGAACCCTAGGCTGATTCATCGCTTGGACGACCCACTCGATTGTCTGTCTCCCATTTCTGTTCCGGCAGTCGGGAGGCCGCGGCGTTCATCGCGGCGAGCCAAGCGTCTGAAGTTTAGCGAGAGCGGCAAGCCGAGGAAGAAGGCCGCGCCCGCATAGAAGAGGACGACGAACATCACTTCCGCGCCGATGGCGGCAACTTCGGCCGGGCCGCGATCGGGAAACAGGCTGGCCTTGAGCAGCAAGGCGAGGTTCATGTTGCGCATGGTGATCTCGATGCCGGCGCTGACGGTGTCAGCACGCGGCCAGCCGAGAACACGGAACGGCAGCATGTTGAACTGCATGCAGAGCACGGCAAACACGATGATCGCGATCGGCACGATCAGGCCGCGTTCGCCCGGCTTGATGCGCTGGCTGCCCAGGGCGCAGATGATCATGGCCGCGACGACCACAAAGCCGACGCGGATAAACCAGCGGCTGATGACTTTGCGGTTTGTTGGATTGCGTGAGCCGAGATACATGCCCACCGCGAGCGGACCCAGCACGAAGCAGGCGACGTCGCGCACGATGCGCAACATCGGCATCTCGAAGTTGGCGGGAACGTAATCGCGAGCGCAGATTTGGAGAGTGAGCGGTACCGTCACGATGGCGGCCAGAGTCGAGGCCACCGTCAACGAGATCGCCAGCGGCCCGCTGCCCCGGGCAAGAAAGACAAATGCCTTCGCCGTCGCGCCGCCGGGCATGGCTGCCGTGAGAATCAAGCCCAGGGCAATGCCGCCGGCCAAACCGAACAAGTAAATGACAACGAGTGCGATCAGCGGAGAGAGGATAATCTGCCCGGCCAGGGCAACACTGAGAGAACGCGGCCGCCGCAGCACCTTGGCGAAGTCGCCCAAGGAGAGCGTCGCCCCCATGCCCAGCATGAACAGGCTCAGTTGCACCTGAGCAAAGTGTTCTTCGTAGGCCGGATAGAAATCGAACATGCGGATTTTTCTATACTCTCGCGCCGGATTGACCCGCTGGTCCTATCCTCGATTATGGCGACCTCCGCAAGGGCAATATGTTGGGCTGGGGGAATGAAGTGATAATTCGCCTCGTCCCACTTTTTAATTCGCATGAAAGGGAGGAGTAGACGGATGAAACGCGACTCCTTGTTCTTCAGTTACTTCAGGGAATTGCCCGGCAGTTTCTTCCATCTCGTCGGCCGGTCCGAGAGCGATGCCGAGCGTTATGACCTGAAAGCGATCGAATACAAGGAATCGGCTGTTCGGCTCGATGGCGTATTTCAGCCTCATCATCCGGACGTCGATCCAGCGTTCATCTGGGAGGCCCAGTACTACCGGTCGGAGAAGGTTTACGCGAACCTGATCTCGAAGATCGGCAGGTTCCTGGAACATGGCGATCCCAAACAGGACTGGGTCGCCGTGGTGATCTACCCCACTCGGTCGTTGGAACAAGAGAACCTCCATCCCTACCGCTGCCTGATCGATTCGGATCAACTGGTTCGGATTTATCAGGACGAATTGCCCCCTGCTCTGCCGCATCAGATTGAACTCGGTGTCCTGGAACTGATCGCCGCCAAACCGGACGTGGCCCTTGAAAAGGCCAAAGCAATGGTTCCGCGCGTTCTGGCCGCCAAAAAGCCACCGCAATTTCGGCGAACCGTGATACAATTTATCGAGACGGTGATTCTGTACCAGTTTCCCCACTGGTCAAGAAAGGAGATTGAAAAGATGTTACAGGTAACTGACATGCGGCAAACTCGAGTCTATCAGGAAGGCGTCGAAGAAGGCATCGAGAAAGGCATCGAGAAAGGCATCGAGAAAGGCATCGAGAAAGGCATCGAGAAAGGTCGGGAAGAAGGACGCGAAGAAGTGGCGCTGAATCTACTCAAGATCGATCGGCCGATCAAGGAAATCGCGGAGGTGACGGGTATGACGCTCGCGCAAATCCGCAAGATGAAGAAGAAGCAATCAAGCCACTGACGATGAACGTCGACGGGGACGAATTGAGGGCAGGAACCAAATCAAATGCGAATCGTCGCCTAAGCACTTCTGTTGAGAAGGAGCAACCCATGCCAGAACCGACTCGTGAAGAGGTTGACCAAATGACCGGTCCCATCGTGCTGGAGTTCGGCGCTCCTTGGTGTCCGCACTGTCAAGCGATTCAGTCGTTCATGACCGACATGCGGGCGAAGCATCCGGAGGTGCGACATGTCAGCGTCGAGGACGGTAAGGGGCGTCCGCTGGGCCGCTCGTTCCAGGTTAAGTTGTGGCCGACGTTGGTGTTCATGCGCGATGGCGCAGTCGTTAGTCAGGCCGTTCGGCCGGCGTCGGAAGAGATCGCGCTGGGGTACGCCGAGCTAACCGACCCGGCCAACCGAGCGTCGTAGGAAGCTTACCAGCGGAGCGCGAACCGCTTCCACATCGTCAATAAAGGGCCAGTGCCCCAGGCCTTGCAAGATATGGACCTCGGCCAGTGGGAAATACCTCTTTTGCTTCTCCGCGTAGGCTACGTCAATGAACGGATCGCCCGCTCCCCAGATCACACATGCCGGTAGCGAGCCTCCGAGTTTCCCGACGTCCGGCAAAGACCTGCCGACATACTTCGATGCTCGGTAAAGCTTCAACACGGCACGCTTGTGCCCCCAATCGGCGTACTTCATCACACGGTCGATGAAACTTCGGGGAAGTGGTTTGGGATTCATGCGGTTGAGCGCCCGATGCATGCCCCACGCCGTCGCGGTCAATTGCACCAGTTCTCCGATAATTGGTGTCTGCCAAAGTCTCGCGAAGCGGTGCCACTTGTACCCTTCGAGCACACCGCAGTTGATGAGAGTAATGCTGCCAATTCGGTGCGGATGATCGATCGCCCACCGGATCCCCCACGGGCCTCCGAAATCGTGAAGGACGAGGTGGACGCGTTCTACCGCTAGTTGGTCGAGCAGTTGCCCGAGAAAACGTCCATAGCCATCAATGGTGTAGTCAAAATTCTTCGGATGATCGGACCGCCCATAACCTGGCATGTCCATCGCGATCACGCGGGCGAAAGCCGAGACCGTTGGCGCCAGTTCCTCCCAGTCGTCCATCGGCCCGGGATTGCCATGGACAAAAACGACAGCCTCGCGCCGCGTCGGATCGCTGTCGTAAATGGCACAGCGCACTCCCGCGATTTCGTGATCCACTGTTGGCATCATCGGTGTTAGGCCCGGCAAGCGTTTGTCACGTTCTACGAGAACAAATCCAAAATCGGTTCCCCGGTGCTCACCGGCCTCGACACGCCGTCTTTGCCTAAACGATGGTCGAGGGGAATGTTGAGGGCGTGGAAGATGGTGGCCCCGAAGTCTTGGGGTTTCACCGGCCTGTCTTTCACGTACGACGCGGTCTTGTCGGAGGCGCCGTAGACTCGGCCGCCGCGGATGCCGCCGCCGGCCAGGATGGCGGAGTAGCAGTGTGGCCAGTGCTGCCGGCCGGGGAAGCCTTGCGTCAGGATCTTTGGCGTGCGGCCGAATTCGCCGACGGCCACCACGAGCGTCTTCTCCAACATGCCGCGGGCGTCGAGGTCGGTGATCAACGCGGAGAGGGCCTGGTCCAGCCGGGGCAGGCAGAAGCCCATGCCGTAGGAACCGTCGCTGAAGGCGTTGCCCATGCCCATGTTGCCGCCGTGCATGTCCCAGCTTGAACTGGGCGGCCCGCCGAGTTTCTCGTTCGGCGATGGCCCGACCCAGCCGTTGACCGTGACGAAGCCGACCCCGGCCTCGACGAGCCGGCGTGCCAGCAACAGATTCTGCCCGAGCGGATTTCGGCCATAACGGTCGCGGACGGTCACCGGTTCGCGTTCCATGTTGAACACCTGGCGAACTTCCGGAGCTGTGGCTAATTCGAACGCATGCCGATGCAGTTCCTGCCAGTCTTTCGCTCCCGGCGTGGCATCGCCAGAACTGGCGGGCCGTTCGAGACTATCCAGCAACACACGGCGGGCCTGCATGCGCTCGCTCGACGCTTCCTCCGCGAACAGATCGGGCGGCCGAAAGCCGACAGTCGAAGGATTGTTCTGGGCTGTGCCGACGAAAAGCGGGCCGTAGGCAGAGCCCAGATGGCCGCCATGGGCGATATTCGGCGCACAGAAAACCGGATTGCCGATGCACTTCATCAGCCAGAAGTACGCTGCGATGTTCCGCTCGTTGGGCCGCAGCTTGGACAGGATCGATCCCATGTAGGCCGAATCCAGCGGAGCGCCGGGTTGGCCGCTCAGCAGGTTGTGCATGGCATCGAAATGGTTGCTGATATTCCCCGGGTGCGTCATCGAGTTGATCAGGCAAAAGTGCTTGGTCAGCTCGGCCATCTTCGTGTGCATCTCGTTGATGCGCATACCGGGGACCGCGGTGGCGATCGGCTTGTAGGGTCCGCGGTACTCCTCGGGCGCCTCGGGCTTCATGTCCCAGGTATCAATGTGGCTGGGACCGCCGCACAGGAGGAGGAAGATGCACGACTTATCGGAAGTGCCGACCGGCCGAGAATTCGCGTCACTCGCCGAAAGCACGCCGGGAAAACTGAGCGATAATGCACCGAGGCCGCTGGCCTGGAGCATTTGCCGACGAGTCAATGGACGGGAAGGCTGCGGGTTCGGAACAGATTTCATCGCGTCCCTCGGGAATGGGGATTCTGGCGGGTGGGTCGAGCCAACTGAGATTATACCCGAATCGCGACGATAGTCAGAACTGTTTTTTCAAGAAGAATGACCGCGATTGCTGTGCGAAACCGTCGCAGGCATCGTGCGAGCACCCGGAAACGCACATCGAACCTGCGGACGCGGTTCCGTCCTGAGTGGTCTCGGGAAGCCTTTTACCCCCAAAAACGTGCCTTTCCGCAGCATTTCGGTACTTCGTCCCGGAACTCTTCCGGGCACGGCCGGATCAATGGCATCGAAAATGCATTGTTCTTCTGGGCATCACGACCCGTTGTCGGATCGATGAGACATCATGCTGAAATGGGAGCATCCTTCATGGCAAAGCGAATGTGCTGTTTGGCGGTTATTGCCGCTATCGTGGCTGGGTGGGCGATGTTCGGCCAAGCGCGCGAACAAGCCCCGAAGCCCGTTGAGAAAAAGCCAGACAAGGCGAAGGTCAAGGAGCTGATGACCCGGAAACTGGAACACTCACAGAAGCTGTTCGCGGCGCTCGTGATGAACGACCTGGTGAAGGCCGGGAAAGAGGCGGAAGAACTCATGCGGGTCCGGAAGGAAGCGGCCTGGGCCATCGTGAAGACGGACACCTACCAGATGTGGAGCAAGGAGTTCGACCTCAGTGCCGAGCAGATCATCAAGGCGACCAAAGAGAAGAATTACGACGCAGCCAAATTGCGTTATCTCGAATTGACGACGGCTTGTTTCCATTGCCACGCCTATGTGCGTGACCTGGGTGACATTAAGCTGGAAGACTCTGAAATTAAGTGACACAAGCGGATGGGAACTGTTCAGAGTCGTGAACACATACTTGGGAGATGCCATGAAAACCGGATGCAAAAACGCCTGTAATGCCGATTCGTTGACGCTTCGCGCGCGAACGGCTGAAGACTTGATGTCCGAGAACCCCATCTCATTGCATCGTGATGCGACCGTGTACGAGGCCATCGCTCTACTCGTCGACCGTGATTTTGACGCCGCCCCGGTCATCGACGAGAACGGGCAGCCCATCGGGGTTGTCACCGTGACCGATATTCTGGTGCATGATCGTGCCTACTCGAACTATCTTAGGTCGGGTGATGTGGTATCGCATGGCAACGCTCGCGATTCCGTTGAAACGCACTCGGGCGACCTTGGTCTGGTCGTGGCGGATTGCACAACGGTCGAACAAATCATGACGCCGGGCGTCTTTGCGGTTCAAAAAGACACGAAGACAACCGACGTCGTGCGTCGAATGCTTGAACTCAAGGTACACCATTTATTCGTAGCCGACAACATGGGCGTTTTGATTGGCGTGATCAGCACATGCGACATTCTGCGCCATCTGGCATGATGCCAACTCCCAGGGGCTTTTGTGATGGATCGTTCACTCCTCGTTCCACTTGATGGGTCAGCCGCGGCCGAACACACATTGCCCTGGGCCGGTCTGAGGCGGGTGCTTTTAGGCAGCATAACCGCTAAAATCCACCGGGGGGCGTCTATGCCCGTCCTGCTCCATCGTCCGATGGAGCAACCGTGACGCCGAGCCGGAATGTCGCATCCCTCGCTCGGCTCCTGGATGAGGCCAAAATGACGCACGAGCAAGCCGATGCTCCGGGGCCAATAGCGAAAGCACGCTTTTCCAGCATTCTCGACATTGCCGAGGATGGAATTATCGCAATCGACACGCAACACCGGATTGTGTTGTTTAATCGCGGAGCCGAGCGGATCTTCGGCCATCTGTCACGGGAGATCATTGGGCAACCCTTCGAGAAACTCATTCCCGAACGATTCGCCCCGAGCCATCGCGGGCATGTGGACACCTTCGCGAATTCATCCGTCGAATCGCGATTGATGGGCGAACGCCGCGAAGTGGTAGGGAGTCGCAAAGACGGCAGCGAATTCCCTGCCGAGGTTTCGATCTGTCGTTTTGAAGAGAACGGCCAAGTCTTCTTCGCCGCGATCATGCGCGACGTCAGCGAGCGAAAGCGAATCGAGGCGGCCCTTCTCGAACTCAATCACGAACTCGAGGATCGAGTCCAAGCTCGGACGGCCGAGTTGGAGGCATCGAACAAACAATTGCTCGACTATCTCCATCAACTTCAGAACAAGACGGACGAACTGCGATCAACGACTCAACAACTCTGGCAGAGCGCCAAGCTTGCAAGTGTGGGCGAGTTGGCCGCCAGTATCGCACACGAGTTGAACAACCCGCTTGCCACCGTCAGTTTGCGGGTGGAGTCCATTCTTGCCAAGACCGAAGCGGACGACCCGCGCCGTAAGGCACTCGAGATCGTCGAACAAGAAGTCGAACGCATGGCGCACCTGGTCGCCAATCTGTTGCAGTTCAGTCGGCATGGTCGGGAACAGGTCTCCACGGTCAACGTCGACGAAGAAATCCGCATGACCATCGAGTTGACACAACACTTGTTGAAGCGGCGCGGCATCGAAATCAGCACTCATTTTGAGGATATGTTGCCGCCCATCTTCGCCGATCGCCAGAAGCTTCGCCAGGTATTCCTGAACCTGTTCACCAATGCCGGCGACGCCATGCCACAGGGCGGCAAACTGGCGGCACGCGTCCGCCGCGTCGAATCATCAACCGGCCAACCGCAAATGATCATCGAAGTCAGCGACACCGGCGTCGGCATCCCGGCCGAGATTCTAGCGCGCGTGACAGACCCCTTCTTCACCACCAAGGAAGAAGGGAAGGGAACTGGCCTGGGACTGGCCATTTGCAAGCGCATCGTCAACGAACATCATGGCAGCCTCCATATCGAAAGCGAAGCCGGCAAGGGAACACTCATTCGCATCATCCTGCCGATTGCCAGCGAGAAAAACGTTAAACAACTCTCCGATGAATAGTCGGATTGGCGGAACGAGAACAACCATGGCAACCAAGAAGAACAACCGGATCTTGATCGTTGACGACGAAGTCGAACTCATGCGCGCCCTTTGCGATTCGTTGCAGGATCAGCCATTTCAAGTTCAAGGGGTCAATTCGCCCGCCGAGGCGTTAAAGCTTTTGCAACGCGAGGATTTCGACTTGCTGCTAAGCGATCTCATGATGCCGGGAATGGACGGCATCCAGTTGCTGCGCCAGGCACTTGAGATCGACCCGAATCTCGTCGGCATCATCATGACCGGCCAAGGAGCGATTTCCACCGCGGTCGAAGCGATGAAGATCGGCGCCTTCGACTACATTCTCAAACCGTTCAAGCTTCAGGCGATCCTTCCCGTGCTCAACCGGGCAATTGAGGTTCGTTCCTTAAGGCTCGAAAACATCCGGTTGCGGAAATACGTCGAGGAATTGACATTCAAGTCCCCCCGTTACCGTCTGATCGGCGGCAGTCGGGCCATGCAGAAGGTGATGCAGATGATCGAGAAAGTCGCCCCGACGGACGCGACGGTTTTGGTGCGTGGTCCCAGCGGAGCCGGCAAGGAACTGATCGCGCATGCCCTGCATCACAACAGCCTTCGCAAGAATCAGCCGATGGTGACGATCAATTGCGCGGCCCTTCAGGAGACACTACTCGAATCAGAACTGTTCGGGCATGAAAAAGGATCGTTCACGGGCGCGGCCGGCGCCAAGCGGGGCCTCTTCGAAGTGGCCGAGGGAGGCACGCTTTTTATCGATGAAATCGCCGAGATGTCGCCCAGCATGCAAGCGAAACTGCTGCGTGTCCTTGAAGACGGCCATTATCGGCGTGTCGGCGGGACCGATGAATTCCATGCCGACGTTCGTGTGATTGCGGCCACCAACAAACCGCTCGAGGATGAACTGAAGGCAGGTCGATTTCGCGAGGATCTGTTCTACCGCCTTAACGTCATCGTCATGTCGCTCCCTTCGCTCAAGGAGCGACGGGAGGACATTCCCGTGCTTATCGAGCATTTCCTCACGACGCGGCAGATCGGCAAAGTTCGCTTTCAAGTCGAACCCGATGCGATGGAAGCTCTAACGCACTACAACTGGCCAGGCAACATTCGCGAACTTGCCAACGTGGTCGAACGCGCCCAGATTCTTGCCGAGAACAATTGCATCACGATGGACGATCTGCCTGACAACATTCTGGCCGCGCCGCCGGGTGGAAATGATCAAGCATCCGACGCCCATTCGCCGTCGACTCTTCGCGAGATCGAACGGGCGCATATTCGGGAGGTGTTGAGGCAAGTGAAGGGAAACAAGGTACACGCGGCCCGGGAACTGGGAATCAGTCGTCGAGCCTTGTACCGCATGATCGAGAAGCATCGGCTGGAGGTGGAATCGTAAATCCCAGGGACGGCCGTCCCTGGGATTAAGCGCAATTGCAAGTTGCTCAGTCGCCGAGGGGCGTGAAGCTCGTATTGCGAACGTCGCGGCAGTGCTGATGGCAGCGAACGCAGGTCACCGTCATATCGACATAGGCCAATGTCGCGCCGTCGAGGTTCTTTGCTTTCGCCTTCAGGATGACGTTCTCGGCCGCTCGGCGGAAGTTGTTCGTTTGCAGTTCGTACTCCGGGGTCTTGTACACTGTCCACTCCGCCGCCTTGCTGATCCGCATCAGTTCTTCCGCGCTCGACTGCATCTTGTCGAAATCGTTCATCGCCAACCCGCCGAGCAATGCCTGCGCGTGCTTCAGTTTTTCCGCCATGAGTGGGTTGACCTTCGGAATCTCCAGTTTCTTCGGTTCGGCCGCGGACGGACCATCGTTCGCGAGAAAGGACAATGGGAGGACGACTACCAATGTCAGCATTATCGTACGCATGATTTTTCTCCAGTGTTTTCAGTAACCTCTGAGGAAGATTGCATTTCCGGTGCCAGTGGTGCGAATAAGGCAATTGTTGCGATTTTAGGTTTCTTGCTGGGCGAGTTCCGCACATCGAGGCCGTTTCCGCACAGTAAACACCGCCGCCACTGCCCTCTCTCAAAACCCCGGGATCTTGATCTTCTCGCCGCCGCGCATGGCGCTGTCGTGGGCGCAGATGCCGACGGCGGTCCAGTTGGCGCTGGTGGGGGCGTCCGGCATCGCAGGTTGTTTACCCAGGACGGCCATCAGGAAGTGATGCACCAGATGCGGATGGCTGCCGCCGTGGCCGCCGCCTTGCAGGAACGACAAATGCTCGGCATCCTGGATATGGGCGGGCATCGTGAAGCGACGGATCGGCTCCGGCAGCCGACTGGCGTAGTCCGGAACCTTGACGCGTTCAGCGATCTTCGGCTCGGCGATCGGCCGTTCGACACTGCTCTTGGTGTGAAGCACGGGGTCTTCGCCTTCGACCTGCTGCCACTCGAACGAGCGCACGCTTCCGGTGGCGTCGAAGCTTTCCCGATATTGTCGGGCCGTGTCAAAGAGGCTGCGCGTCACCTCGGCGACGACGTCCGAATCGCGGATCGTGAATGTCGCCGTTTCCAGCGCGAAGGGGCTGCCGTACTTCTTAATCAGTTCGGGACGAATGCGGCCCGAGCCATGGCAGACGACGCTGTCGGCCAGGCCGGGGCGATCCGGTTTAGCGACCAGCGCCAGACAGGGGCTGACACAGTGCGTGGCATAATGCATCGGCGGCAGGCCGGGCCAGTAGTCGGGCCAGCCGTCCATGTCTTGCTGATGGCTGCCGCGCAGGAACTGAAGCCGGCCCAGTTCGCCGCGATCGTACATCTCCTTCACGAACAAGTATTCGCGGCTGTAGACGACGGTTTCCATCATCATGTAGATCTTGCCGCTGGCGCGCTGGGCATCGCAGAGGACCTTCAGTTCGTCGAGGGTCGTCGCCATCGGTACGGTACACGCGACATGCTTGCCGGCCTTGAGTGCGGCCAGGCTTTGCGGCGCGTGATCGGGGATCGGGCTATTGATGTGGACCGCGTCGATTTCGGGGTCCTTGAGGAGATCTTCGTAGGTCGTGAAACGCTTCTTGATGCCGAAGCGGTCGCCGCAAGCATCGAGTTCCTTCTTGTTCCGCCGGCAGATGGCGACGATCTCGGCATCCGGATGCGCCTTGTAGATGGGAATGAACTCGGCCCCGAAGCCAAGGCCGACAATCGCGACGCGCACTTTCCGTTCAGACATCAGCGGAACTCCTGATGGAAGGTAAGACGATCGAATGGTGATGTCGAGAAGTTAGGCGAGGCGCGGAGGAAAGGCAATGATCGAATGGTTCAACTTAGCGAGGAACTCAGAATAGTATTGATGTTTTGGGAGGCATGAAGCACTCGAACGACTTCGACCGTTTTGTCGGTTTCAACGTAGAAGATCAGATACTTCTTAAATTTTCGAATCGACATCCAGCGAATTTCAGTCTTACGACGAGGATCAATCAGCCAAATGCCGCCGACCCCCGGCATATCGGCTAACTGAGTGAACGTTGAGTCAACGTGGTCAAGAAAATCCTCAGCGGCAGCAGGGTCGGTCTGACCAATAAACCCAGAGTGGCCAATCAAATCCCAAATGGCTTCGGGACGACGATGTACGGGTTTTCTCATTGGGTCGCCGCGCTTAGGCGTGCTTTGACTTCTTTGCGAATAAAGGTCCAGTCGGCGTCCGTCATTTCGACAGCATCGCCGCTCTCGAAACCCTCTTCGATCAGCGTGTTAATTCGCTCCCGCTCGCGATTAAGGAGTTCCCGTTCGAGCAACGCCTGAACGGCTTCTTCCGGAGAAGCATACTTACCCGAAGAGACGACCTGCTCCAGGTATTGCGAATGCGTATCGGAAAAGGGAATGGTCAGGGTCATTAAGTGTACTCCCGGTCCAAAACCAAAAGGGCAGAAGTCTCGTTCCAATACGCCGGTGCATCAGAACGAGACGACGGAGGATTCTACCGCTCACCCCTGCCCCGTGATCGTCGGCCCCTTCCGCTTGCGGGCTTCGAGTTCACGCCGGGCGGCCAGGGCTCGTTCGCGGATGACGTCGTCGCTGAAGCTGCGCCAAAACTGGAGCGGCAGCAAGCCGACGAGGATCATGCCGATATGAGCCATCCAGAACCAGCGGCAGCGTTGGGCCAGTTCGCTGTTGAAACCGTAATTGTGCAGGCCGGCGCCGAGTTGGTTGGTGCCGAACCACGACCAGAACGTGACCATACTGCCGACCAGTGCCAGGACGGCCATGCCGCGGATCTTGATCAGCCCGCACCAGCGTGCATGGATGATCAGCGTATTCCAGATGACGACCATGACGGCGCCGTTCTCCTTCGCATCCCAGCCCCAGAATCGGCCCCAGGAGTAATCGGCCCAGAGGCCGCCGAGCACGGTGCCAGTGAAGCTGAGGAGCGTGGCGAAACAGATCGTGCCGTACATCATGCCGCCGAGCATCTTGTTGGCCTTGTCGTCAATCGTCTGGGTGAAGACGCCGCGGCCGATGTAGAGGACCCCGATGGCGCCCGCGACGAACGTGGCCATGTAGCCAAGCGTGACGATGGTCACGTGGGTGGCGAGCCAGAAGTTCGTATCGAGCACGGCCACTTGCAATTCCATGGTGTCGCCGCCTTCGCTGAGGAAGTGCGCCATCATCATGGTAAGTGCGCCCAGGGTGCCGCCCAGAATATTGCCGATGCCGTTGCGGTAATAGAGTTCCATCAACATGCACAAAATCACGCAGGCCCAGCCGATGAAGATGGCCGAGGAATAGAGATTCGTGACCGGCGGCCGGCCTTGCAAATACATCCGGCTCAGGAGGGCGAACGTGTGCAAAACGAGGGTAAGAGCGGCCAGCCAGAAGGCCGACTGATTCAGCGGTTCGCGCCAGGCCAGCCAGGCCAAACAGGTCAGAATGATGACCATCACGTACAGTTCGGAGCACAGATAGAACGGCGCGAAGTGATTGAGGAACGTCTCAAACTTGATGTCGGCCATCTCGTCCGGCGTTAGGCGTTTCAGATACTCGTTGCGATACTTGGCTAACGCTTCCTTGAACTCGGCGACGTTGCGTTCCTTGCCGCGATTCATCGCTTCCGTCAGTTGGCCCGCGGCAGGGCTTACGCGATCGCGATGTTTCGGCGCCTCATCCATGTAGAGACGTAGTTGCGCCAGGTCGCGGATGCGATTCCCGTAGCGGATCTTTTCCTCTTCCGACAGATCGCTGGGCTTGATGCCCTGTTGCTTGAGGATGTCGACGAGGATCTCCGCGCACCGGCGTTCCACTTCATCGATTTCATCGCGGGTGTATGTAACATTCTTGTCGATCGATTCGATCGTTTGCCATTCTTCCTTCTCTTCCTGGGGCGGAACCAGGTGCGGCGTCGTTCCCTTGAAGAGTTCCGAATAGAGTTTGAGCTTCTTCCCGAGGTCCATGATCTTGGTGTCGCGAAGATCCAATTTCTTGTTCTTCCTCTGCTTTTCCTGCACCTTCTCCAGTTCGACCTCGAAGAGCTTGTACTGCGGTTCCAGTTCCTTCGCGGAGTAGCGGAAGAACTCCGGGCGCGGCTTCAGTTTCATCATGCCCAGCACGGCATCGTTGTCGATGCGGAAGATCTTGTACTCAGATGCCTTCCCCTGGAACGGCTCGCGGGAATCGTACAGGTCCATGTACCACTGCATGGCGGAGGCAACGATCTTCTTGTTTTCGTCCTGCACTTCGGTCCGGCCGCTGATCGCTTGCAGGGTGCTCTGCGCGACCGTGTCGAGCGGCTTGAAGCGGCCATTGTGCAGCACGGGGATCTGCCCGGCATCGTAGTAGTCAATCTGGTCCGGCTTGGTGGATGGGATCCACGCCTTCGAAACGATCCATAAGGCTGACAGAACCACCACGGCGATCGGCAGGTAGCGTTCGAGGCCCACCGTCATTTCGGTGTTGGCTGCGGCCGTCTGCGGCTTCTTCCGGCGGAGGAACATGTTGAAGTTGAGGCCGAAGTGCAGCATCATGCCCATCGAAACAAGAAAGCACGAAAGGTAGGGCAAAAGCCGCCCCGGGTTCTCGACCACCTGCAAGACCGTGCCGGAGTCGCCTCGCAACACGGAAAGCTGGTAGAAGCTCTTGCCCATGTAGCGCAGCGGATTGTTCATCCAGATGCGGGCTTCGCGGTTGTCGCCCTCGGCCGGGTTCACGACATCGACGGTGCTGGCGAAGTCTTTCGCCATATCCGTCCCCTTGTACTTGTCGTGTTCGAAATTCTTCAGATGGAGCGCGTACGGCAGGTACTGGCGCTTGTTGCGCAGTTCGATCGTGTAATCCTTGCCGTCGATCGAGAACGTGGTGGGAGGGATCGGGAAATTGCGCGAATTCAAGGGCGAGTTCGAGTAGTACCAGAGCGAGAGCAAGTGCTTGCCGATCGATTCCTGGGTCCCCTTCTTGCGCAGGTTCACCCGCACGGACGTGGCGTCGCCTCGCTGATTCTGCTCAACGCCCGCCTCTTCCGGTCGATTGACGAGCTTGTAGCTGAACTCGCCGCTGCCGCCCGAACTCCATGTTGGATCAGCCGGCGGCCCCGAACGCAGATCGAGGTCCGAGTTCTTCCAGTATTCCACGATCTCGATGTCGACCGGCAAATCGGGATGGCTGATGACGCCCGGCTTTTTGAGATACCGTTGGGGAATCTTGATGACGTCGTTCGATGCCTCATCGCGCGGCTTGAATATCACCAGTTCGGCCGTCAGTGTCTCGTCAATGAAGTTGCTCGTTTCGCCTTTTTGCAGCGTGATCGTCGATTCGATAGCGCACTCGCGCGTAATCAATTCGCCGACCATGAGCAGCACCATGCCGGAGTGAATCACGAGGATGCCGGACCGCTTCCAGGTCAAGCGGAAACGCATGAGGTGAGCGGATAGGAGATTCGTCAACAGGGCGCCGCCCAAGAGCGCGCCGCCGGGCAGGGGGAACTTCCCCGCCCAGATCGTATCCGGGTGAAGGTTGAAAAAGGTGATCAGGAAGTTAGAGATGAGTTTCGTCGGCACCCAAACGATCCCGGAGTAGAAGTATTTCTCGACGACGGTCCAGATGCCTTCCTCCTGTTGTGCGAGGGTGCCGAAAAATACCAGCACGATCGAGAGGACAAAGAGAACGATCGTGACCTGCAATGAGGCAAACGGCTTCAACAACTTCTTGCCGATCTCCAGAAAGGGATTCGGAAAATGCGATGTCGAGCCGTTCAAGGGCGTATCGTTTTCGCCGTTGCGATCGTTCGTTGTCTGACTCATTGATGACGCTCCGCAAGGGAAGAAACGGCCGTGTCAATCAGGGCAACGGTTCGCCCTCGAGAGACGCGGCCGATTCAACCTCTATTTTTTCATGAAAGGAGGCATGGCCGGTCCCTTGCCTGCCGTCCCGCTTAAATCGACTCGCGTGACCTTCTTGCCCTGCTTGGTCGACACTTCTTTGGCGGTATCGCCCATCTGTTCAAGGGGCAGCGGATCCAACCCGACTTGTCCGCGCCAACGGTTAATGTTGTCCAACAGATTGCCGCCAAGCGAAAGCACCGAAAGTTCAATTGCGTCCTTGCCCGGTCCCAGGAGGAGCGTGGCATAGCGACCCTGTTTCTCGGGACCGTCACGCCAGCCGGCCGGCAACTTCCACGTTACCTTGGCCCCCCCGTCAAAGGCCAACGACGCCAGAAACTCATCAAACGCGGCCGCTTCCTTGTCCAACAGATCGGCAGGCCCCATGGCTTTGAAGAACCACGAGTTGCCGTCGCCCTGGCTGGCAATGATGCCGAGAATGCGCGTCGGGACTTTCAAATCATCCTTCGCGCCATGCGGATTCACCCGCGGCGGAATGAGTGCCGGCGGCCGTTCCTCTTTCACCCGCGGTTCCGTCGTGCTGGTGATCTCGTCGCTCGGTTTGCAACCCGCCGCGAGAGACATTGCCAAGGCGCAGACAACCAATCGGCAAGATGGAAACGCAAATCGGGGGCGGGGAAGCATCCACATGAAAGAGGGTCTCGATAACGAATGGGCGCCGGCAACCGAGCTGACAAGTCGACTCAGGCGGGTCAAATCTATCACTATGATTACATGGCGGGGGGAACCCGTCAAGGCGATCCACTCAGGCGATCCGTCGGCCGCGGTGCACCACGATGGCTGATCCGTCGGCCACAAAGGCCGATGAAGGCGTTTGGGCCAGCACAGTTGCGAATTCCCCGCCGTATTCAACCGACACGGCGCCATCCACGATCAGGTCGGTCGCTTGCCACACGCGCCAGGTGGGATGTTGAACTTCGTATTCGATCGTTCCGCCATCGCGTTGGCGGGTGTAGCCCCGGTAATGTTCGGTGATGAACGTCTCTTCCGAATCAGGCCTGGCGAAAGTGGGTTCGCCCGCGAACGTAGCCCCGATCCGATTCCATTGGCCTTGGTGCCGCCACTCATATTGAACTCGGCCGGGGGTATCGGACGCCGGTATCTGCAACTCGTGCCGCATGCGGCGAGTCACGTAGTTTTCATTATAGACGGTTCGGGCCACGCAACTGATCATTCCGCGTGGAACGATCTCTTTGATGAAGACAACTCCCCGGCGGAGTTCGTCTCCCTCACGACGAGACACGTAGAACCGAAGGTTGATCTCGTCGAAATCACGATGAAACGGGATCGGCATTCCGAGCACGCGCGTGGAAAGAAAACGGAAGCCAACCAGGCTGACGAAGGTCTTGCCGTTCCAGAAATCGATCTCCGTTCCGCGCGGCACGTACGGGGCGACGAGAGAGGGATCCACCTCGAAGTTCAACATCAGCAGATACCGCCACTCGGCAGTGAGGAATCGACCGGTGTGAGTGGGCATGGTCATTTGTGCGTTCCATTCGGCGGCGAGGGGGGCGGAAGCTTGGGCGGGTCTTCGAACGAAAACTCCGGATGCAAGATCGGTTTAGGCTCCTCCGATTCTTTGGGTGGATTCATCCGCAGCTGGTAGGCCTCACGCATTTCCTCGCGGAGGACTTCCTCGTTCATCCGCCGCCGAGTGCTCCACCAGCGCAGGAAGTTCCACAACGACAGCACCAGCGCCCCGCCGCCCACCATCATGATGTGGGACGGATCTTTGAACGCCTTCGGATAAAATGCGGGAGCAATGACAAGCAACCCGATGGCCACGCCGAGCCACATGATGAAGAGACAGAAGCTATATATATGGGGACTCATGACCTCACCCGGCGGCTCGCAATGGTTCTTGTAGCCGGATTCGCCAGAATCCGGGTTGGCGAAGGACCCGGGTTCTGGCGAATCCGGTTACGTTCTGTTCTAACGTAAATGCCTATTCTCGGAAAAACTCACGTCGTTCGCAATCCGTCATCTCAGGAATTGCACTTCGGCCGCGGCCATGCGACAATCCACCCTCTTCTTTCAACTGGAGGATGCATCATGCCGGCCAAGACGTACAAGGTGGCGGTGATCGGGCGGACAGGCAAAGGGAACTACGGCCACGGGCTCGATACCGTCTGGCTGGGGATGGAGAACGTCGAGATCGTCGCTGTGGCGGATGAGAATGAGAAGGGCCTGGCGGCGGCAGCCACGCGGCTGAAGCCCAAGAATACCTATGCCGATTTTAAGCAGATGCTCGAGAAAGAGAAGCCGCAGATCGTCAGCGTCGCCGACCGCTGGCTTGACTGCCATCACGATATGGTCATCGCCTGCGCCCAGGCCGGGGCGAGCATCTTCCTCGAAAAACCCCTCTGCCGGACCCTGCAAGAAGCCGACGAGATGATCGCCGCCTGCGAGAAGCACCATGTGAAATGTGCCATCGCCCACCAGACGCGGTACAGCCCCCGCCTGAAGGTCGTCAAGGATTTGATCGGCGAGGGAAAGCTAGGCGACATCCTCGAACTTCGCGGCCGCGGCAAGGAAGACACACGTGGCGGCGGCCAGGACCTCATGGTCCTCGGAACGCACATTCTCGACCTGATGAGATTCGTCAGCGGCGATGCCCGCTGGTGTTTCTCGCGTATCTGGCAGGATGGCAAGAAAGCCCTGCCGGGCGACATCCGCGCCGGCGGCGAAGAGATGGGTCCCATCCAGGGCGACCGCCTGTTCGCCGAGTACGGCTTCGACAACATGGCCATCGGCACCTTCGCCACCCAGAAGGCAAAAGACGGCATCGGCAGCCGGTTCGCTCTCCACATCATGGGCAGCAAGGGCGTCATTCAACTGACCACCGGAAGCGTGGCCCCGGCCTACTTCCTGGCCGACCCCAGCTGGATGCCGGGCAAGAGCAAAGTCGAGTGGCAGGAAATCACCAGCGCGGGCGTCGGCAAGCCGGAACCGCTGAAAGTCGACGGCGGCCAGGCCCTCGGCAACAAACTCATCGCCCAGGACTTGATCGACGCGATCGAAAAAGACCGCCAACCGATGGGCAGCATCTACGACGGCCGAGCCTCCCTCGAAATGATCCTGGCCGTTTACGAATCGCACAAGCTGGAACGACCGGTTGACCTGCCGCTGAAGAACCGCAAACACCCGCTGGGGATGTAATCCGAGATTAGGCATCCGATAAAGAAACCACGAGCCGCTTCCCCACAGCCTCGGCATAGCGGACGAGGGTTTCCACAGTCGGGTTGGCGCGTTGTCCGGTCTCGAGCTTCGAGAGAGCCGACCGATCCATGCCGGTGAGTTCCGTCAAGTCGGCAAGGCTCAGGCCCTTCGCTTCCCGCGCGGTTTTCAGTTGCGTGAGCAGCTCTTGCAACGGATCGAGCGACGCCATGCGCTCGTGGTGCCGCGCGACCAGTTCAGGCAGTTCCACAGCTATTTGCTCACGAATTGCTTTATACTTGGCGGCTTCATCGGGCGTCAAACGGCGGTCACGGATGATGCGTTTCATGGTCATTCTCTCCTAGGAACTTCGTAGGCCGTCACGGGGTAAATGGTGTCTTCGTCGATCTCATCGTAAACCACCATCAGATGCCGGCCGGTGCTGGCGTCCCCGAAAACCACGGGCCTCCGAGATGACTGACTGATGTCCGTATCCGTTGCGTTCAAAAGTACTTCTTCGACCTCTTCCTTCGTGACGCCATGCTCAGCACAATGCTGAACGTTGCCGTCGGGGTCGTCGTCAAGGTCCCAGATTATCGCGTCGAAGGGCATGGATTGGTTCTCGTGCCTTGTGGTATTATATTACCACAGGCGGGGTCAATGCGTCAACCGTGTTGTCCCCAGTTGTATAGTGCAAGTGAAGGAGAATCCCATGAACTACAAGATAGCCATCCATCGCACCGACGAAGGAATCAGCGTCTCCGTGCCGGCTTTGCCCGGTTGCTGGTCGGAAGGCGACACCGAGGAAGAGGCATTGGCCAACATCCAGGACGCGATTCGTGAATACTTGGCCGCTCTGGAAGATCGCTTCAAGGATGCGGAGGTGCGCGAAGTGGAAGTGAAGGTGTAGCCATGCTCAAAATCGTTGGCATCAATAATCTGAACGCGATTCGCGCTCTGGAGAAGGCGGGATTTTCGATTATTCGGCAGGGCAAGCACATCGTGATGACCGATGGCACTCGTCAGGTGACCATTCCTCGACACAATCCGATCAAAGCGTTTACCCTGGGTGGCATCGTGAAGGATGCCGGTCTCACCGTCGAGGAGTTTCGTAAGTTGCTGTAGGTTACGAACGATCATGGCACCCAACGCGAGGCAGAGCAGGCAAAATTCACAACTCTCGTTGGCCAATAGGGTGACAGAAATGCGGTGGCTCTCATTCGTCGCGTTGGTACTAAGCCTCCTTGCCCTGAGCGTGTCAGTCTACGCTTGGAACCAGGCTGATGCTCGCACGGAGTCTGCTCTTCAACGGCGAGAGAAATCGCTAGTGGACAAGCGTCGGCCGGCGGTCGTCAAAATGTGCAAAGACTTCGGCGTTAAAGAGCCGTCCGAAGACGCCCAGACGCTGGAAGAGTTGTACGCGCCGCTGGGGGGACTATTTGTCGGGCTAGGGAAGTAGCCGTATGCTATGGCCACCTCGCTGGATTGCCATAGCTCCCCTCTATCTCATCATGCTTACGGGAAACAGTCAGCATGGCACCCGACGGAATATTATGAAAGAGATGGGGGGGCTTCCGTGGGGCACGTTTCTGAACGTGCCCGCGTGCCAGGCACGTTGAGAAACGTGCCCACGTGAAGAGCGAACCGGTCAAGTCTCATCACCCCAACACCTCCCGCACCACCTCCCCATGCACGTCCGTTAGTCGATAGTAACGCCCCTGGAAGCGGTGCGTCAGGCGAGCGTGATCGACGCCCAGGCAATGCAGAATGGTGGCGTTGAGGTCGTGGATATGGACCGGGTCTTTTTCGACGTTGTAGGAGAAGTCGTCGGTCACGCCGTGGGTGTAGCCCGGCCTGATGCCGCCGCCCGCCAGCCAGACGGTGAAGCAGCGTGGGTGATGATCGCGGCCATAATTTTCGGCCGTCAAGACGCCCTGGCTGTAGGCCGTGCGGCCGAACTCGCCGCCCCACATGACGAGCGTTTCTTCCAGCATGCCACGGCGTTCGAGATCGAGGATCAGCGCGGCCGCCGCTTGGTCCGTATCCCGACACTGCGCCCGGATCTGCTTGGGCAGGTTGGCGTGTTGGTCCCAGCCGCGGTGGAAGAGTTGGATGAAACGGACACCGCGTTCCGCTAGCCGGCGCGCCAGCAAGCAGTTGGCCGCGAACGTTCCGGGTTGCTTCGACTCCGGGCCGTAGAGTTCGAAGATCTTCTCCGGTTCCTTCGAGAGATCGGTCAACTCGGGCACGGAGGACTGCATCCGGAAGGCCATTTCGTACTGGGCGATTCGCGTGGCGATCTCGGGGTCGCCGCTTTCCGCAAGCTTCAACTGGTTCATGCGGGCGAGATCGTCCAGCAACCGACGGCGACCTTGGGGGCTGACGCCGTCGGGATTATCGAGGAACAGAACCGGCGGCCCCTGCGAACGGAACTTCACCCCTTGATACTGCGTTGGGAGAAAGCCGCTGCCCCAGAGGCGATCGTAGAGCGGTTGATCGGCCAGGTTGCCAGTGCCCTGCGAGACGAGGACGACGAAGGCCGGCAAGTCGCGGCTTTCGCTGCCGAGGCCGTAGGAGATCCACGCTCCCATGCTCGGCCGGCCGGCCAGTTGCGCCCCGGTCTGGCAGAACGTGATGGCCGGGTCGTGGTTGATCGCTTCGGTATGAATCGTCTTGATGAAACAGAGCTTGTCGGCGATCCGGGCGGTGTGCGGCAGCAGGTCGCTGATCCACGCCCCGGACTTGCCGTGCTGGGCAAACTTGAAGATGCTCGGCGCCAGCGGGAACTTTTCCTGCGTGGCTGTCATGCCGGTCAGGCGCTGCCCTTTGCGGACGCTCTCGGGCAGATCTTCGCCAGCCCGTTTCGCGAGGACGGGCTTATGGTCGAAGAGATCGATCTGCGACGGCGCCCCCGACTGGAAGAGTGAGATCACGCGCTTCGCCTTGCCGCGAAAATGCACCGGCTCGGCCGCGGCGTCTTGCTGCAAAAGCGTGAAGAGAGCCGCCGAGCCGACGCCGCCCAGACCTTGCAACATCTGCCGGCGATTCATGGAGAGATTCATGTTCATTCCTTACACAACACTTCGTCGAGATTCAGAAGGAGATTGCAGGTTGCAGCCAGCGCCGCAATCTCGACCGGGTCGAGTTTGACGTCGACCAAGGCTTCGCCGATCGCCAGCAGCCGTTTGGCGGCAGCGGGATTCGCCCGATATTCCTTGAGATAGGAATCGAAACCATCGCGTAGGATCTTCAATTCGACAGTCGACGGCGACCGAACGACGACCCGGCGAAACCCGGCTTCGATACGGTCGTCCCAATCTCCCTTGGTCTCACGCAGAATCTTTTGGGGGAGCACGCGGGCGGATTCGGTGAACGTCACATCGTTGAGCAACACCAACGCTTGCAACGGCGTATTCGTGCGCGTCTCGCGCACCGTGCAATATTCACGGGCCGAGGCATCAAACGCGGCCAGGGTCGGGAATGTGGCCGTGCGCTTCCAGAAGGTGTACAAGCTGCGGCGGTGCAGGCCTTCGCCCTTATCAGCGACATAGTCGAGCCCGCCGCTCAGGTCTTTCCACAGCCCTGGCGGCTGGTACGGCTTCACCGAGGGACCGCCGAGTTTCTCGACGAGCAAGCCGCTGGTGAACAGGGCCTGATCGCGCAGCATCTCGGGCGACAGGCGATAGCGCGGGCCACGTGCAAGTAGTCGGTTCTCGGGATCGCGTGCCCAACTCTCCTTCGTTACCCGCGACGATTGCCGGTAGGCGGCACTCATGACAATCATCTTGTGCATCTTCTTGACGTCCCAGCCGTTGATGATGAATTGGACGGCCAGGTAGTCGAGCAATTCGGGATGCAAGGGGAAATCGCCCTGGATGCCGAAATCGTCGACCGTCTTCACCAACCCCATGCCGAAGTGCAACTGCCACATGCGGTTGACCGCCACGCGAGCCGTCAGCGGATTCTCCGGGTCGACGAGCCACTTGGCCAGGCCGAGCCGATTGTTCGGGGCATCCTTGGGGAACGCCGAGAGGGCGGCCGGCACGTTGCGCGAGACCTTCTTGCCCGGTTTGTCATATTCCCCGCGCAGAAGAATGAAGGCATCACGCGGCTTGGGCATCTCTTCCATGATCATCAAGGTCGGCCATTTTTCTTCCATCTCCTGAAGGCGTTCGCGCAATTGGCGGACTGCGAGTGCGAGGCTCTTGAGATTCTCCGGCGCCTCGTTCAATCGGTAGTGCTCACTCACCTTCAACTTGGCCTTGTCGTTTCTCTTGCCCACTTCGAGTTGGAGGATCTCGGACAAGGTGGAAGGAACGGAAAGAACTTGAATCTCCGTGGCGTCGAGTACACGATCGTAAATGCGCAGATCGTCAATCATGCCGTTGAGGCGAGGGACGGTCGGACCGCCTCCGGCGCCGATCCGCAAGGGTTCCGACGTCTTGAATGTTTGATTCAATTCATCGAACAGAATACGAGTCTTGACCCGTTCGCCATCGATCCAGACGCCGACGTTGACGCCTTTGCGCGAACCATCGTAGGTCAGCGTCACGTGCTGCCACTTTTTGAGTGCGATGGGTTCGGCCGTCTCAATGCGCAACGCGTCATCGAGCCAGCGTTTGGTGAGATGGACCTGCAACTTGCCGTTCACGAGTTCAACGCAGTATCCCTCGCCCTTCTCTTCTTCCATCATTTTGGAGAGGACGACGCCGTTGGAAGAGTTCGGATTCAACCAGAATGAAAAGGAGAACTTGTCGTCGAAGCCGAAGACACCAACGTCGCCTGCGTTGACGAAGTGCTTTCCGTCAAGATGCAGTGCCTTCTTGAAGACTCCAGCGACGATCGATGCTTTCCCGTTGTCGATCACCAGATCGGACGCGGTTTCAAATCGCTGATGATAAACTAACTGCCGATCGGTACTGCCGTCGGGCAGCGTCGCGGGCTGAACCGTTTTCATCCATTCTGCCTGCTCCTTTCCGGACTTTGCCATCACTGCATCAAAGTAGGCTTGAACGCTCTTCAATTGCTTCTCCAACTTGGATCGTTCCGCCAGATCTTCAGGAGTCGGCGCCTTGATGAGCGGTGGAGAGTTGCCGTACTTCGCGGCCTTGCCCTTCTCCGGGATGCTGTTGTAGAACGCGTAAAGCTGGTAGAACTCTTGCTGCGTGATGGGGTCGTACTTGTGATCGTGACAGCGAGCGCAGCCCACGGTCAGGCCGAGCCAGACCGTGGCCGTGGTCTCGACGCGATCAACGGCGTATTCCACGAGGTATTCCTCGGGGACGATGCCGCCTTCCGAATTGCCGCGATGGTTGCGATTGAAGGCCGTCGCGATTTTCTGATCGAGCGTTGCGTTCGGCAACAGGTCGCCGGCCAGTTGTTCAATCGTGAATTGATCATAGGGCATGTTGCGGTTGTAGGCGTCGATCACCCAGTCGCGATAGCGGTACATGTCGCGCTCGGCGTCGGTCTGGTAGCCGTTGGTGTCGGCATAGCGGGCGGCATCGAGCCAGCGCCAGGCCATGCGTTCGCCGAACCGCGGCGAGGCCAGTAAGCGATCGACGACGATGCTGTAAGCGTCCGTCGATGTGTCTTTGAGAAACGCATCGAGTTCCTCGGCCGTCGGCGGCAGGCCGGTGAGATCGAGCGTCACCCGGCGCAGCAGCGTGGCCTTGGTGGCTTCGGGAGAAAGTTTGAGTCCTTCCCGTTCCAATCGTTGGTGGATCAGAGCGTCGATTGGTTGAATGCCACGGATCAAGGGAATCACGGGCGGTTTCGGCCGCGTGAAGGCCCAGTGACTCTCCCACTTGGCGCCGCTTTCGATCCATTTGCCCAGCGTCGCGATCTGCTGCGCCGTGATCTTGCGATCGGAATGCGCGGGCGGCATGCGGTCCTCGCCCGAGGCATTCACGCGCCGCCAGAGTTCGCTCGCGGCCAGCTTGCCGGGTACGATCGCCTTACGCTTGGCGTCTGCTTCGATATCCAGCCGTAGGTTCCCCTTACGCTGAGCCTGATCCTGGCCATGGCAATGGAAACAGGCGTCGGCCAGGATCGGCCGGACGTCGCGGTTGAAGGAAACTTCAGCGGCCGACGCGGGCAGAGGGCCGCCAATAAGCAATAAGGGGAGAGCAATCCAACGAGGGGTCATCCGCGATACTCCGCGACTTTTCGGATGTGGACGAGTCGCCTGGCATCATACGGCATCCGCGCCGCGCATGCAACAATCGCGTGGAGCGGATGCCTCAAGGCGATTCTTCTTTGAACGGCGTCAGCCGGGTTTTGACTTGGAAGACCGTGTGGCACTTGTTGCAGGCATTCGCGACTTCGATCAAACGAGATCGGCTGGTGTTCAAGTCCTGGGCGGCGGTGGCTCGCGCCAGGCGGGTGGCCGACTCGCGAAGTTCCACGGCGAATTTATTCCACGACTCCGCCCCCTGGTTCTTGGGCGGCCGCAACAGCAGCAGGTTGCCGGTCTCGGCAATCAGAAGTGCCTGCCCGCGGGTGAATGTCCAGGCGTCGGCATCGTCCGGCTTCTTCTTCAGACGCTTCTCGATTCCCTTGAAGTTGGCATGGGCGATGCCCTCCATCAAAAGACCTGTCTCGGCCACCGGTTCCCCCTTGGGCGTCGCCCGTGACGAAAGGGGGATATTCGACGGCACCTGGCCGATCGCCGGGACGAACAGACCCGCGACAATCAGAACCGCCAGGATGCGAGCGAAGAAGGGTTTCATGAGCGATTTCCTCACGATGCGGGTGGGTCGGGAATCTCGATGCGGATCTCGTCATCAACGATCTTGACCGGATAGCTGCCGATCTTCACGCGCGGGTTGTCGGCCCATGTTCCATCGGTCAACCGAAATCGCCAGTAGTGCCAGGGACAGGTGACGATGCCGTCTTCCACGAAACCGCCGCTGAGGCCGGCCCCCATGTGGGGACACTGGTCGTCGATGGCGAAATACTCCTCGCCGACCCGGAAGACGGCGATGACTTTCCTGTTTACTTCGAGCGTTCCGCAATCGCCATCGCGCAATTCTCCCACCTTGCAAACCTTGTGTTGCGTTCCCATCGCGGCCGTGCTCCTCATGTCCTCAAATGTTGTCGTTTTCTATTCTAGCAGAGAGAGCCCCCCGGAGCGGAACGGGAAATGGGAAACAACTTGCAACATTTAGGATGAAGTATGCTCGAAATCGAGAACAAATACCCGGTAACCGACTTCCCTCGCCTGGAAAAGGCACTCGCCAAACTTGGGGCACAGCCGGCTGTCGACCGCCAAGACGCCGATCACTATTTCAACGCCCCCGATCGCGACTTCGCCCAGACCGACGAAGCCTTCCGCATCCGCCGCATCGGCACTCACAATCATGTGACGTACAAGGGGCCGAAGATCGACCGCGAAACGAAGACCCGCAAAGAGATCGAAGTGCCCTTCGCGGGCGGCGACGAGGCGGCCGCCAAAATGATCGACCTGTTCACCCACCTTGGCTATCGCCCGGTCGCCGTCGTGCGTAAACGACGGCGAACTCTGGAACTGGAACGTGAAGGATTTGACCTGGAAATCTGTCTCGACGAGGTCGAACAGGTCGGGACCTTCGCGGAGATCGAGATCGTGGCGGAAGAAAAACGCTTTGAGGCCGCGAAAGCGGTCATTCAGAAGTTGGCAGTTGAATTGGGACTCGGGGCGACGGAACGGCGATCTTACTTGCAGATGCAACTGTCGAATTAACGATTCTTGTCGCGCCGAGCGGGGCAAGATTCCTCACGCCAACTTCCGCGGCTTCGACCGCTGATGTAGTAACAAATAGGCGATGAGGGCGAAGAAGGCGGCGTGGCAGGCGATGATGGCCAGAGCCTGGATGATGGAGTCGTCGCCCAGGTTGAACAGAGTCCGATCCGCATCGGGAAGCACCGCTTCGAGACCCTGCTGGCCATGAAAGCAGCTGATGAAGACCTGGGCGAGCGCGTCGCTGAGCCCCGTCAGCGGGGCGATCACACCGGCCAAGATAATTTGCGGGATGACGGCGATCGGCACCAGCGCGGCCGCCATTTCTTCCGTCTTCGCAATCGCGGAGATGAGCAGGCCCAGGACGATGCCGGCAACCATCAACGCCAGCAGCACGAGCCCTTGCAGTAGTGCCGGCCCCGGTGGTTCGCACCACGAACGCACGATGACGAAGAGCAACGAAACCTGCACCGCCCCGATCACTAAAAGCACCGCCAGTTTCGACGAGAGGTAACTGTCGACCCGGAGATTGAATCGGCGCTCCCGGGCGAAGATGACCCGCTCTTTCACCAGTTCCTTCGCGGCGGTGTTGCAGCCGAGCCAGAAGCTCGAAATATTCAACAGGAAGAGCAGGTTGATGGTGCGTTGAACGCGCACCATCGGGTTCTCGATCGCACTGACATCGCCGAAGACCAGACCTAGCAACAGGGCAACGAGAAGGCTCTGCCCAAGTAGAGCGAACAGGGCCGGCTGGTCACCGCGCCAGATGGCCAGGTTGCGGCGGATCAGGACCTGCGATTGCCCGATCGGGTGGGTCTTGGCCGGCTCGCCCATCGCCGGCAATGTCGCGCTGGAATCGCTGTCGCGCTTCAGCGGCATCCGTTTGGTGAGATATTTCTCGTGCTCGGCACTCCCCTCGAACGCCTTCTGCCACGCGGCCGGGGGTTGCTCGGCCAGCCGCTGATAGACGTCGCCCAATCTTCCAATTTTGAAGTAGGTCTTCGCTTCGTCCGGCGTGCCGATGAAGGCAAGCCGGCCGCCTTCGGTCAGGATGACGACGAGATGCGCGGTCGCTTCGACGTTGGCGAGGTTGTGGGTGATGCAGACCACCGTCTTGCCGCCGTTGGCCACACGGCGGAAGAGTTGCATCACGTCGCGGTCGGTTTGCTCGTCGAGGCCGGAGGTAACTTCATCCAGAAAGAGCAGACTGGGCCGGGCCATCAACTCGTTGGCGAGACTGGCGCGTTTGGTCTGCCCGCCGCTGAGATACCGGATCATGGTATCCCGGCGTTCGGTCAAGCCGACGACGTCGAGAATATCGGTCACGGCCGACTGGATTTCATCACGGCCCGTGTCAGGCGGCAAACGTAATTCCGCCGTGAACCGCAAGGCGGCGCCGACGGTCAGGGTCTCGTGCAACAGGTCCTTTTGCGGGACGACGGCAATCTGTTGTTTCAACGACGCGAAGTGGGCGTAGAGATCCTGACCGTTGATCTCGACCGCCCCGTCCGAGGGCGGCTGCCGGCCGCTGAGAAGCGTCAAGAGCGTCGTTTTCCCCGACCCGCTGGGCCCGAGCAGGCAGACGAACTCGCGGGGGCGCACTACCAAGTTGACGTTTTGCAGCAACGGCAATGGTCGCCCGGTCGTCCGATCTCGAACGACTTGGTGGACATCGCGGGCCAGCAATTCGATGTTGTTGGCACGTGAACGGCTGACGAGAGCGCCGTCCTTGAGCATCAGCGAAAAGGGGCCGATGTCGACGCGATCCTTGGGCTTGAGCGGAACACTCTTGCCGATGCGCATGCCATTGACGTAGGTGCCATTGGCGCTGCCGAGATCTTCAATCGTGACCTGGTTGCCCATCGCGGTCACGCGGGCATGGAGGCGGGAAACGTGCGGATGATCGAGATGGATATTGACCCGATCGTTCTGCCGGCCGATGACGGAGATTCCCTGGACCGGGAAGCTCTCCGGCGCCGCGACCGAGCCGCGCAAGAGTGCGATGTCGGCGGAGTCGGCCTGGTAGGTGGCTTCCGAATCGGCCCGAGCGGCCAAGTTTTTTGTAAAGCGTTTTTCCAGCAAGGGCGCCGGCTTGGGTGCTTCGAGTTCGATGATCTCGATCAGCGGACCGTCGGTCTGGAAACGAAACCGATCGCCCGCGGCCACCGGAGTCGGAACCCGGATCGGCTCGCCGTTTAGCAGAAGCTCGATTTCGGCATTTGAAGGAACGAGAAAGACATGCGCTTGCTTGGTATGCAGGGTCGCGACGATTCCCTCCAGTCGCGGATCGGCCACGGCATCAAAGGCGACCTCGCAATCGGCGTCGCCGCCGAAACGGACCTGGGACCTGTCACAAGTAACGATCCGTTCTTGGCCATCGGAGGAGGTGACCCGCAACCGCATCGTCAGCGACCTCTTTGCTGAAGGCTGACCCGCTAAAGCGGGTCACTACGAACACGCGAAGCAATCTCCCTGTTTGTAGTGACCCGCTTTAGCGGGTCACTACGAACACGCGAAGCAATCTCCCTGTTTGTAGTGA
>Ga0105047_10001046_pt1 | contig 48896 bp, 38 predicted proteins | sample MAT04_FD_78384 | JGI IMG/M metagenome (GOLD analysis project Ga0105047, IMG submission 78384) | Freshwater microbial communities from Lake Fryxell liftoff mats and glacier meltwater in Antarctica - MAT-04 (megahit assembly) | ecosystem: Environmental > Aquatic > Freshwater > Ice > Liftoff...
CAGCTATGCTGTACTTGGAAAAGAAGAATCTTGTACAGGCGATCCCGCCCGCAGGGCAGGCAACGAAATGCTTTACCAGATGCAGGCCATGCAGAATATTGCCATCCTCGATGGATACGAAGTGAAGAAAATTATTACCATCTGCCCGCATTGCTTCAATATTTTCAAAAACGAATACCCTGACCTTGGTGGAAAGTATGAAGTAATTAATTACATACAATTTCTGGATAAATATATCGAAAATGGAACTATAAAACTGGATGCTTCATTGCTTGGAAGTACCAGGATAACCTATCACGACCCTTGCTACCTCGGACGAGGGAATGATATTTATGCCGAGCCCCGCAGTATTTTGAAAAAGCTTACCAATGATTTTGTGGAACTGGAGCGTAATAAAAGTTTCTCATACTGCTGTGGTGCCGGCGGTGCACAAATGTTTAAGGAAGCAGAACCAGGCAAGAAGGAAGTATTTATTGAACGTACTGAAGAAGTGTTGCGTTCAGAAGCGAAAATTGTCGCAACTGCCTGTCCTTTCTGCATGACTATGCTTACCGATGGTTTGAAATATAAGAATAAAGAAGAAGTGAAAAACCTGGATATCGCGGAACTCATTGTGCAGGTGCTGGATTTATAAAATAAATTAATGGTCATTAGAAAATGGGAAATAGTGATACTAAACACGTCACTGCTTCCTATAACTTTTTCTATAAACTTTTCAATATAATCTCTTCACAGTTAGATAGATATGCATCAATTTATATATTTAAAACCTTGATTCAGCCTGCATTACAGTATTTTTTTTGCAGATTTGACCTAAAAGTGTAATTTTGCGCCCCTGGTTTCCTGCCTCATCGCTCTGATGACTTTAGCGGGAAATATCTAAGTCATAACCTGATTTACCATTTATGCGTTTTAGAATAATTGTGCTTGCCAAGCAGGTTCCTGATACACGGAACGTTGGAAAAGATGCCATGAAAGCGGATGGCACTGTTAACCGGGCAGCTCTGCCTGCTATTTTCAACCCTGAAGATTTACATGCCCTTGAACAGGCACTGAGCATCAAAGATAAAATTCCTGAAGCAGAAGTTATTGTTCTGACAATGGGTCCTTTCCGCGCTGCCGAAATCATTCGTGAAGCCATGTATCGCGGTGCCGACAGAGGTTACCTGATTACCGACCGTAAATTTGCCGGTTCCGATACGCTTGCAACCTCATACGCTCTTTCATTGGCTGTAAAAAAACTTGCACCATACCACCTTGTAATTTCAGGGCGCCAGGCCATTGATGGCGATACTGCCCAGGTTGGCCCGCAAACTGCCGAAAAGCTAGGTATTCCGCAAATTACATATGCGGAAGAAATACTTTCCGTCGATGCAAAAAAAATCATAATTAAGCGAAGGCTCGAAAGGGGAGTAGAAGTCGTAAATTCCACTTTACCTGCGGCTATCACTGTTCACAGCTCAGCTCCGGTTTGCCGCCAGCGTATTGGTAAACTTCTGATGAAATACAAGCATGCCCGCACTGTGACTGAACTACAGAACGAAACTAAAGATTATACCGAATTATACAGCGCCAGGCCATACCTGCTTATTGACGAATGGACAGCCGACGATTTGAAAGCTGAACCCGAAATGCTTGGCCTTTCAGGATCGCCTACCAAGGTTAAAAAAATCGAAAACGTTGTTTTTCAACATAAAGATTCAACCGTTTTAGGCAATTCCGATAAGGAAATTGAAGGGTTGATGCAGAATCTGATCAACAGTCATGTTATCGGGTAATCCAAAAAAAAAAAAAATCATTGACTAATACCATAAGCACGTGAACAACATATTTGTTTATTGCGAAGTTACTGACGAAGGACTGATTGCAGACGTAAGTCTCGAACTCCTGTCGAAAGGGAAAAAACTGGCAAATGACCTTAAAGTGAAACTGGAAGCAGTTGTAATCGGATATAAAGTTAAAAACATCGAATCACAGTTGTATCCTTTTGGCGTTGATGTAATTCATTACGCTGACGAGGAAAGGCTTTTCCCTTATACAACACTTCCTCACGCATCCATTATTCTCGATCTTTTTAAGAAAGAGAAACCTGAAATTGCCATTTTCGGCGCAACCAGTATTGGCCGCGATTTAGCTCCTCGTGTAGCTTCGGCGCTTCGTTGCGGGCTAACTGCCGATTGTACAAGTCTCGAAATTGGCGACCATTTCGAAAATAAGACCCAGACTGAATATAAGAACCTTCTGTATCAGATAAGGCCAGCCTTTGGTGGTAACATTATCGCAACCATTATAAATCCCGAAACCAGGCCGCAAATGGCTACTGTAAGGGAAGGAGTAATGAAAAAAGAAGTTTTTTCCAATAAATTTAAAGGAAAGCTCGTAAAAATTGATGCAAAAAGCATTCTTAAAGATGATGATTTTGCAGTAACAATTATAGAGCGTCATATGGAAAAAAGCAAGATCGATATCAAAAACTCACAGGTTATCATTTCCGGTGGTTATGGTGTAGGATCAAAAGAAAATTTCAATCTGCTTTTTGATCTTGCTGATATTCTTGGGGCTCAGGTTGGCGCATCCCGCGCTGCTGTAGATGCAGGATTTGTTGAGCACGAACGGCAGGTTGGACAAACTGGTGTTACTGTCAGGCCTAAACTGTATATTGCCTGTGGCATTTCAGGAGCAGTTCAGCATAGGGCAGGCATGGATCAATCTGCGCAGATCATTTCGATCAATACTGATGTTCATGCACCTATCAATAATATTGCAGATTATACTATCATTGGAAGTGTTGCAGATGTAATTCCGAAAATGATCAAATATTACAAGAAAAACTCGAAGTAAATTAACTGACCATCATGGAAAATTTCTATACCGACAATCCCCATCTCAGGTTTCACCTTACCCATCCTTTGATGGAGAAAATTGTAAAACTGAAAGAAGCGGGCTATAGCCAGAAAGATAAATACGATTTTGCACCTCTCGATTTTGAAGATGCCATCGACAATTACGATAAAGTGATGGAGATAATCGGCGAGATCAGCGGCGAAATTATTGGCCCTAATGCTGAATCCGTTGATAAAGAAGGGCCGAAACTTATTGATAACGAGGTAAAATACGCCCGGGGCACTCAGCAAAATTATGATGCATTAGTAAAAGCCGGCCTGGTAGGATTCACGCTCCCAAGGGAATATGATGGACTTAACATGCCAATTGTTCCTTATGTAATGTCAGGCGAAATAGTGTCGCGTGCTGATGCCGGATTTGCCAATATATGGGGTCTTCAGGACTGTGCCGAAACCATCCATGAATTTGCTTCTGATGAAATAAAGGCGGAATTTCTGCCTCGTTTTAATAAAGGGGCAACTGCGGCAATGGATCTTACTGAACCTGATGCGGGATCGGATTTGCAAGCCGTTCAGCTTAAAGCTACGTATGATAATCATAAGCATAAATGGATGCTTGATGGCGTAAAACGTTTTATTACTAACGGAGATGCCGATATTTCACTGGTTTTAGCCCGTTCCGAGGAAGGAACATCTGATGCACGCGGACTTTCACTTTTTGTTTATGATCGAAGCGATAAAGCCGTAACAGTTCGTCGTATCGAAAATAAACTTGGTATAAAAGGATCGCCAACTTGCGAACTGGTTTTCCGAAATGCTCCGGCCAAACTGATCGGCGATACCAAACTTGGTCTTATAAAATATGTTATGTCACTGATGAATTCAGCCCGTTTGGGTGTTGGTTCTCAGTCTGCCGGAATTGCTGAAGCTGCTTATCGTGAAGCTTTGAAATATGCTGTTGAACGTGAGCAATTCGGGAAATCCATTATCAAGTATGCTGCCGTTTACGAAATGCTTACCAATATGCGAGTAAAGATTGACGCCATGCGCACTTTACTATACGAAACTGCCAGGTATGTAGATATTTACAAGGCATATGCTCATGCATCCAAAGAGCGTAAACTGGAACCGGAAGAACGTCAGGATGCTAAAATGTATCAGAAACTTGCTGATATGTACACACCTTTGGTAAAACTATATTCCAGCGAAGGTTGTAACCAGATAGCCTATGATGCCATTCAGATTTTTGGTGGAACCGGCTATATGAAAGACTTCCCTATCGAACGTATTTATCGCGATGCACGTATCACTACCATATACGAAGGTACTTCGCAACTTCAGGTTGTAGCTGCTATACGCAATGTGGGAAATGGCGCATTTCTAGCTGTTATGCGTGATCGCGCACAGTTATCAGTAAAACCTGAACTGGAATACCTGAAAGGAACACTGGAAAAAATGACCGAGCAATTTGCCAAAACAGTTGAAAAAGTTAATGAATTCAATGATAATGAATACTTTGACTTCCATGCACGGCGTATGGTCGAAATGGCTGCAAATGTGCTGATCGGATACCTTTTGTTGTATGATGCAAACAGAAGTGAAGTGTATTCGAAATCAGCTGATATTTTTATCCGAAAAGGTCGTGCTGAAAACATTGCATCCGTGAGCTTCATTAATAATTGCCATCCTAAGGATATAAATGACTTTAAGATGTAAGTAAACTGAATGAATTCCGTAATTTGGAATTAATACCAATAAACAACCTAACCACTTGAAAGAACGCTCATTAAAAGGGCGTTCTTTTTTGCTTTAGTTCATATCATATTCTATTGTCTTATATTTTTATTAACACATGGAAAATCCTATGATGTAAATTTTGTACTTTTCGACCGGTTTTCGCACCTTGAATTTATTGATTTCAATAGTTTCAACGCGTTAACTATACTGTGGAGTTTTGAAACAAATCCTGAGATATCCGATGTCCGGGTTTAATAGCTGCGTGGCAATTACATAGAGATCAATTCAATACAAATCAAATACAACGATTTTATTAATGGAAAACAGAAAAGTACTAAAAAGCGGCGAATTCCTTGTGGATACCGTTGAAGCCAAAGATGTGTTTATTCCTGAGGAATTCAACGACGAACAGTTGATGATTGCTCAAACCTGCCAGGATTTCCTTGAAACGGAAGTATATCCTAATATGGACAAAATTGATAGTCCGGATATCAATCTGATGCGGTCAACCCTCGAAAAATCTGGCGAACTCGGTTTAATGGGAATTGCTTTGCCGGAAGATGTAGGTGGATTCGGGCAATCGTTTGTTACCCAAATGCTTGCAGCTGAGACTATTGGAGCAGGGTATTCATTTTCAGTTGCATTTATGGCCCATTGCGGTATAGGAACTTTACCAATTGCCTATTATGGTACTGAAGAGCAGCGCCAGAAATATGTTACCAAACTCGCAACAGGTGAACTGATCGGTTCATACTGCCTCACTGAACCTGGCGCCGGAAGTGATGCCAATGCAGGGAAAACGAATGCACGACTATCAGAAGATGGAACACATTATATCCTTAACGGACAAAAAATGTGGATTACCAATGCAAATTTTGCCGATTTGCAGACTGTATTTGCAAAAGTTGGTAACGACCGGATTCTCAGCGCGTTTATAGTTGAACGCACCATGGAAGGCGTGGTTATTGCTCCGGATGAAAAGAAAATGGGTATAAAAGGCTCATCCACAGCTCAAATCTTTTATAACGATGTAAAAGTACCTGTCGAAAATATGATAGGCCATCAGGGCGAAGGTTTCCGGATCGCACTCAGTATCCTTCACATGGGTCGTATTAAACTGGGTGCCAATGTTATAGGAGCTGCCAAGAAAGCAATAAACGATTCGGTTAAATATGCGAATGAGCGGAAGCAATTTTGTGTGCTGATATCCACTTTCGGAGCTATTAAACATAAAATAGCACAACAGGCAATTAAAACATTTGCTGCCGAAGCTGCCACCTACCGTGTGAGTAAAGATATTGATGATCTGATCGTTATCAATAAAGCATCGGGTATGGATCACGGACGTGCAACTATCGACGGCATAAGCCATTATGCTGTTGAAGCCGCTATACTTAAAGTGTATGGTTCCGAGGCTTTGGATTATGTAATTGATGAAGCGGTTCAGATTCACGGAGGAATGGGATATTCTGCCGAAATGGCTGTGGAACGCGGTTACCGCGATTCGCGCATAAACCGCATTTTCGAAGGAACCAACGAAATTAACCGACTTATAATTGCCGATACCGCTATAAAACGTGCACAAAAAGGTGATTTTGATCTTTTTGGTCCGGCTGAAAAACTGTATAACAATCTTGGCCAAATTACTTCAGGTAAAGTTGAAGATGAAAGTTATTATGCAGAAAAGCGTCGTTATCTTGCTAATTTCAAGAATGTTATACTCATTGCAATTCATGGAGTAACCCGGTTTTTCGATAAGAAACTAGTGAAAGAGCAAGAAGTGATGAATAACATCTCTGAAATGATTATGGAGACATATATCGCTGAATCACTGGCACTTCGTGTCGAAAAGCTGGAAAATACGAAAGGAAATGCAGATATTTTCCGTGATATGCTCGATGTATATGTTTACGACACTGCCGATCTGGTTCGTAAATCAGCACGCGATGCGTTTAACAGCTTTGCTGATGGCGCAGAATTAGAAAAACTGAATGTCGCTGTTGAAAAGCTGACCCAGGTTGCCGGGGTTAATGTTAAGGAAGCGCGCAGGCGAATAGCTGACAGGTTGATCGAAAACAACGCTTATAAATTTTAGCAGGTACTAATTTATAAATTTCTGCGAACGCTCCTCTTTCGGGGAGCGTTCGCATTTAAAAAAGATACAAATTCAATTTCGTCAATCAAAATGCAGAAAATAAAAGGCTAAATTTGCATTTTCATGAAATTCTCAGTGCTTATCTTTAGTACAAATGAGAGAAAAAGAAGAAAATCAGGTTAAAAATTTTCATTGAGGTTGAAAGCATTATTAAAGCGGCTCAGTTTCCAATTTATTTATTCATTATAAAACTGAATCTTTCTATGTCACCTTTATTTAGTCATTTGTTAATTCCTTTCATTGTAGCTATGTTCCTTGCTATAACAATGGGTGGAAGCGGAACCGGACCTGCGTTTTCAGCAGCTTATGGCGCAAATGTGGTACGTAAAAGTTTAATTCCGGGCCTATTCGGAATAATGGTTTTCCTGGGTGCGATTATTGCCGGGAAGAATACGGCAGCAACGGTTGGAAAAGGATTAATAAATCCTGAATTAATGACTTTTTCTATTGTATCTGTTATCCTTTTTTCTGTTGCAATCTCGTTGCTGGTTGCTAATATGGTAGGAATACCACAGTCCACCAGTCAGTCTACTGTAATGGCTGTTTGGGCAGCCGGAATTTACTTTCATGAAGCCAATACAGAAAAGATTTTTCTTCAGGTTATACCAGCCTGGTTTATACTTCCTGTAATTGCATTTTTTCTGAGTCTTTTCTTTGGGAAATACATATACCGGCCTATGCGACGGCGCGGGCTTACCATGTCGCGGTCAGTAAACGTAAATCGTAAACCAATTATAAATGGTCTGATACTTTTCATGTCAATGTATGTCGCTTTTTCAATAGGAGCGAATAATGTCGCCAATGCAGCTGGACCTATCGCTACTATGACAGCTAATGAGTTGAACATAACAGGTGATAAAAATTTCCTGTTGATCATGATTTTATCTACGCTCATGGTTGCGCCCAGTTTTGCAATCGGAAGTTCCATTTTTGGGAACAAGATATTGAATAACACAGGCAAAGAAATAGTTCTGTTTGGCAAATTCGAAGCAGGAATTATTGCTTTTGTATCTGCGAGCCTGCTATTATTAGTTTCGGTAATCAAAGGAATTCCTACTTCGCTGGTACAACTTAATGTAGCTGCAATCCTGGGTATAGGAGTTGCAAAACTTGGCACAAAAAACATTTTCAGGAAAACGGAAGTTCGCAAGTTTTTTCTGATGTGGCTTATTGCACCTGTGATTGCATTTTCACTTTGCCTGATTTTACTTTTCCTGGGCGAAAAATTCGAACTTCTATAAAATTACCAACACGAAGTATTTCATTATTCTTTTAACCAAATTATAAACCGTGAATAATCAGGAGGTTATCCTTAAAACCATTGAGTATGTTAAGCATACTTTAGCTGACGCTGAAGGCGGACACGATTGGTGGCATATATACAGGGTATGGAAAACAGCCATTCATATTGCTCGGCATGAGAAAGCCGATTTGTTTATTGTTGAACTCGGAGCTTTACTACACGATATTGCTGATTCGAAATTCCATGGCGGCGATGAGCAGATCGGACCTCAAATGGCCAGAGAATTTTTGCAGTCAATTCAGGTTGATGAATTTGTAATTGATTCTATCGAAAAAATTATTTCAAATATTTCTTTTAAAGGTGGTCAGTTACCACAGAACTTCAAATCGCCGGAACTGGATGTAATTCAGGATGCCGACAGACTTGATGCATTAGGAGCCATTGGAATTGCACGAACTTTTAACTATGGCGGTCACAAAGGGCGATCTATTTATAATCCTGCCATCAATCCCAATCTACAATTAACAAAAGAAGAATATAAAAACAGTGAAGCTCCTACGCTGAATCATTTCTACGAAAAGCTTCTACTGCTGAAAGATCGGATGAATACCCAAACAGGAAAAGAAATGGCTACGAAAAGACATGATTTCATGCTCACTTACCTCGATCAGTTTTATAGGGAATGGGATGGCGAAAAATAGTCAGATAAAGAATTTTACTACATACCTTATTGATCTGTAAGAACTTTACAAAACCAATTTCTTTTGGAATAAAAAAAAGGACGATCCTTGCGAATACGTCCTCTGTAAAAATAATCGACTTTTTTTTATTCCTCAATATGCGGAACAATCGGAGATTCGAGAGTAGAAGCCGGAAGCTCTTTGAGTTTTATCTTCTCAATAATAATTTTCATATCCTTGATTTCCGGATCGAAATCTATAGTTACACTGTCGCCCTGTACAAGCTTCGTGAGAATAATCTCCTCAGCCAGAATATCTTCGACATATTTTTGAATAGCTCTTTTCAATGGACGAGCCCCAAATTGTTCATCCCAGCCTTTTTCAAGTATATAATCTTTCGCCCTTTCGGTAATACATGGTTCGTAACCCATTGCTTTAATACGGGTAAAGAGATGAGTAAGTTCAATGTCGATAATTTTGTGAATATCCTCACGCTCAAGCGAATCAAAAATAATCACATCGTCGATCCTGTTAAGAAATTCAGGTGCAAATGACTTTTTAAGCGCATTTTCGATTACGCTTTGAGCAATGCTTGAACTTTGCGATTGACGGGTACTTGTGCTGAATCCAACACCAGCACCGAAGTCTTTCAGTTGCCTTGAGCCAATATTGGAAGTCATAATCACAATTGTATTTTTAAAATCAACTCTACGTCCCAGGCTATCAGTAAGTTGACCATCGTCGAGCACCTGGAGCAGGATGTGAAAAATATCCGGATGAGCTTTCTCAATTTCATCTAACAGTACGATAGAGTAGGGGCGACGGCGTACTTTTTCGGTCAGCTGTCCGCCTTCTTCGTAACCTACATAGCCAGGAGGCGCTCCTACGAGACGCGAAACCGAAAATTTCTCCATGTATTCGCTCATATCAATACGAATAAGAGCCTCTTCCGTATCAAAAAGATAACGCGATAAAATTTTAGCAAGGTGAGTTTTCCCTACACCGGTTGGTCCAAGGAAAATAAATGTTCCGATAGGTTTATTTGGATCTTTTAGGCCTGCACGATTACGGCGGATGGCTTTAACCACTTTTTTGATGGCATTTTCCTGCCCGATAACCGAACCACCCAATTCCTGCTCCATGTTCATAAGGCGCGAACCTTCATTTTCTGCGATTCGTTGTACTGGCACACCGGTCATCATAGCAACTACTTCGGCCACATTTTCTTCAGTAACCATTTGCCGGTTAACCTTCGAATCTTCCTCCCATATTGTTTTCAGTGTTTCGAGCTGAGCTTGTGCTTTACGTTCATCATCACGGTAACGGGCTGCTTCTTCATATTTCTGCCCTTTAATAGCCTTCATTTTCTTTTGCCTGATATCTTCTATCAAACTTTCAGTCGTTACTATCTCAACCGGAACATGCATATTCGAAATATGCACACGGGCTCCTGATTCGTCAAGTGCATCAATAGCTTTATCAGGTAAACACCTATCTGTCAGATACCTGTTTGTAAGTGTAACACATGCATTTATTGCTTCGGGCGTGTATTTTACAAGATGATGATCTTCGTATTTTTCCTTTATCTGGTTTAGGATTGTTACAGTTTCATCAGGGGAAGTTGGATCTACTATAATTTTTTGAAACCTGCGTTCGAGAGCGCCATCCTTTTCAATGTACTGTCGGTATTCATCCAGAGTTGTTGCTCCGATGCACTGTATTTCGCCACGTGCGAGAGCAGGTTTGAACATATTGCTTGCATCCAGTGATCCGCTTGCATTACCGGCGCCGACTATGGTATGGATTTCATCGATAAAAAGAATGATATCGCGATTTTTCTCCAGCTCGTTCAATACAGCTTTCATGCGTTCTTCAAACTGTCCACGGTATTTAGTACCCGCTACAAGCGAAGCCAGATCGAGTGTGTAAACCTTTTTGTTAAATAATGCACGCGAAACTTTTCGCTGCACAATCCGTAATGCAAGTCCTTCAGCAATAGCTGATTTGCCAACACCAGGTTCACCAATCAAAATCGGATTGTTTTTCTTGCGGCGGCTTAAAATCTGCGAAATTCGTTCGAGCTCTTTCTCCCGGCCAACTATCGGATCGAGTCTGTTTTCTTCGGCTGCTTTTGTAAGGTCGCGTCCAAAATTATCGAGCACAGGTGTTTTTGATTTACTGTCAGCAGTTTTTCTCAGGTTTTCGATACCACCACCTTCATCCGGATCATCATCTTGGGAGCCGCCTGATAACTCATCTTTTGGATCAGAATCCGATTCGCCATAAAGCTTTTCTTTGTCTGCCTGTATTGATGCATCATCACCGCTAATCAAAATTGATTTTACTTCTTCTTTAAATAAGTCGTAATCCACATTGTATTTTTTAACTGATCGGGTTACAAGGTTATCTTCGTCTTTCAAAATGGCTAACATTAAATGTTCAGTTCCTATTAATTCGCTGTTAAAAAGTTTTGCTTCCAGGTATGTAAGTTTAAGGGCACGTTCAGCCTGTTTAACGAGTGGAAGATTATCATTAACTTTATTATGATTGGCAGGATTAACAATAGCGGCTTCAATTGTACGGCGCAACTCGGACATGTCAACATTCAGATAACTCAAAATCCGGATTGCCATTCCTTCCCCTTCACGTATCATCCCTAAAAGAAGGTGTTCAACGCCAATATATTCATTTCCAAGCCTTATAGCCTCTTCGCGGCTAAAAGACAAAACATCTTTCACTCTCTGTGAGAACTTTGCTTCCATCTATTTTCCAATTCTGTTTACTAATTGATTAATTATCAAAATCACTTCAAAATTACAATATAAACATACAAGTCTGTAAATAGTTTGTGTAAATGATTTATCAAAAATCATTAAATCATTCATTTACTGCCATTTGATATTATCAACACACAATTGTTAAAAACAGGTTTGAAAAAGCGTCTGAATGCATTTTTTATATCAAAAAAATCCGTACTTTCGTAGTTCTGTTGAGGATAACTTAAGTTATTATAAATGAAGGAGTTAATAAATGGATAATATTCAGGACGGGGAAAGAATAGTACCTGTCAACATTGAAACACAAATGAAAGGCGCCTACATCGATTATGCGATGTCGGTAATTGTATCCCGGGCATTACCCGATGTACGTGATGGCCTTAAACCTGTTCATCGGAGAGTACTATATGGAATGCTCGATTTAGGTGTATTGTCTAACAGATCGTACAAAAAATCAGCCCGTATTGTGGGTGAAGTTCTTGGTAAATATCATCCGCATGGTGATACCTCTGTTTATGATGCTATGGTTCGAATGGCCCAGAATTGGTCGTTAAGGTATCCATTGGTCGACGGGCAGGGTAACTTTGGTTCAATTGACGGCGACAGCCCGGCTGCTATGCGTTATACTGAGGTTCGGCTTCGTAAATTAGCGGAAGAATTACTTGCTGATATTGATAAAGATACAGTTGATTTTAAACTGAATTTTGACGACACTCTTGAGGAACCATCCGTTTTACCTGCCAAAATCCCAAACCTGCTGATAAATGGTACTTCTGGTATTGCAGTAGGTATGGCTACAAACATTCCTCCGCATAACCTTACCGAAATCATTAACGGCTGTATCGCTTACATTGACGACCGAGACATCACTATTGAAGGCCTGATGAAATATATCAAAGCACCTGATTTTCCTACCGGTGGCATTATATATGGGTATGAAGGCGTTCGTGATGCCTATGAAACTGGTCGTGGCCGATTGGTAATGCGTGGTGAATCCACTTTCGAAACCGATGAAAAAGGACGTGAAGCTATCGTTTTTACTTCAATTCCTTACCAGGTAAATAAGGCTGAAATGATTAAAAAAACAGCCGACCTTGTAAATGAAAAAAAGATTGAAGGCATTCACGATATACGTGATGAGAGCGACAGGAATGGACTCCGGATCGTTTATGAACTTAAAAAAGATGCTGTTTCCAATGTTGTTCTAAATAAACTTTATCAGTATACTGCACTGCAGACTTCGTTCAGTACCAATGCCATAGCACTGGTTAAAGGACGACCATATCAACTCAACCTTAAGCAACTTATTGGTCATTTTATTGATCATCGTCACGAAGTTATACTAAGGCGCACACGATACGATCTTGCCGAGGCTGAAAAACGTGCACATGTACTTGAAGGTCTGCTGATTGCACTCGATAACATTGATGAAGTTATTGCAATTATCCGTGCCGCTGCTTCACCCGAAGAAGCCAGGACAAAGTTGATGGAACGCTTTTCGCTGAGCGAGATTCAGGCGAAAGCTATTCTGGATATGCGCTTGCAGCGTTTAACAGGACTTGAACGAGAGAAACTTAAAGAAGAATATGCTGAATTGATGAAAATTATAGCATATTACCGCGGCATACTTGCTGACGAAACCCTTCAGTTCGACATTATAAAGACTGAACTTACTGAAATCAGAGAAAAGTACGGTGACGAACGCATGACACGCATCGAACTGAGCGCAAAGGATTTCAGGATTGAAGATACTATAGCTGATGAAGCAGTGGTTATTACCATTTCGCACATGGGCTATATGAAACGTACACCACTCACTGAATACCGCCGCCAAAGCAGAGGTGGGAGAGGTGCCCGTGGGTCGGATATCCGCGAAGAAGATTTCCTTGAGCATTTGTATATTGCTACTGCTCATAACTATATGCTCTTCTTTACAGAAAAGGGTAAATGTTTCTGGCTTAGGGTTTTCGAAATCCCTGAAGGTGGAAAAACATCCAAAGGCCGAGCGATTCAGAATATGTTGAATATTGAAACGGATGATAAAGTCAGGGCTATTATTAACCTGAAAGACCTTAAAAATGAAGAATATGTAAAAAATAATTATATAATTCTTTGTACTAAAAAAGGTACTATCAAGAAAACCTCGCTCGAAGCATACTCGCGGCCACGATTAAATGGTATAAATGCAATCAACATCAACGAAGGCGATCATCTGCTCGAAGCCCGTTTAACAAACGGAAGCAGCGAAGTATTAATGGCTTTGCGCAGTGGAAGGGCAATACGTTTCAACGAAAAAACTGTGCGTCCTATGGGGCGGACTGCAACAGGAGTAAGGGGTATAACACTGGGAGGAAAGAATGATGAAGTTATTGGCATGATATGTGTTAATAATACCGAAGAGTCTATTCTGGTAGTATCGGAAAAGGGATATGGCAAACGCTCAGACCTTGAAGATTACAGAGTTACAAACCGTGGAGGCAAAGGTGTTAAAACCATTAATGTGACCGAAAAAACCGGAAGCCTGATTGCTATCAAAAATGTAACCGACCGCGATGATCTCATGATCATAAATCTTTCAGGAATAATTATCCGCATGGGAGTTAGCGATCTGAGAGTTATGGGAAGAGCAACACAGGGAGTAAGACTTATAAACCTGAAAGAAGATGATGGAATTGCTGCAGTTGCAAAAGTTGAATGTGAAATTGATGAAGTAGAGGACGAAGAATTATTGGAAGGAACTGAGCTGAATGATAGTGAAGATAGCGATACTCCAACTAGTGATGACCAGGAGATTTCAGATGAAATAACACCAGAAGAATAAACACCTATAAATAAACAATTAACATTAACCAAAAAAAAATCAAAACTAAAAAGTTAAGGAAATGAAAAGAACTCTTGTTTTATTTGCCCTAATTATGCTGGTAAGCGTTGCTTTCGCACAAATGAAGAAAGACCGTACTTCGGCATATAATTATTGGATGAAAAAGGATTTGATCAAGGCTAAAGAATTTATCGACAAAGCCATTACTTATCCTGATGCTGCTACAGATGCCAAAGTTTGGTATTACAGAGGTGGAATTTATCTGGATATTCAGATTTCTCCTGCTAAAGCTGTGCTTGCCCCTGATGCAATTAATGTTGCTTACGAAGCTTATAACAAAGCTAATACATTGGATACCAAAGGAGAATTTAAAACTGACATAGCAGCGCGGCTTGCTGCAATAGGAGGTGAGTTCTTTAATGAAGGAATATCTTATTTCCAGCAAAATGATTTTGATGGTGCGATGCCATTCTTCGAAAAAGCGATCAATATCAGTAAGGAAAATCAAACTATTGATACTTTAGCAAATTATGGCGCTGCTTTGTGTTTCGAAAAGAAAGCAGCAGTTGATCCGTCATACCTGGACAAAGCTATAGAGAAATATCAGTATCTTGCTGATCTTAGAATGAAAGAAGTAAGTGTATATACTTCACTTGCAAGCCTTTATAAAGACAAAAACAACCTCGAAAAAGGAGCTCAGATACTTAATATTGGTAAGGAATTATTCCCTGGTAACACTGATATCATTATTACCGAGGCAAACATGTATATCTCTACAAACAACCATGCAAAAGCTATTGCGAGCCTGATGGAAGCTAAAGAGAAAGAACCTAAAAATGTTTCTGTTCTTTATGCAGTAGGGGTTACCTATGATTTGATGAAAAATGATACCACACTTTCTGGTGCTGACAGGTCAAAATATTTTGATGCTTCAATTGCAGCTTACAAGGAAACAATTGTTATAGATTCTAATTACTTTGATGCCTTATTTAACCTTGGCGCTTTATACTTCAACAAAGGCGGCGAAGTGATTAATGAGGCTAATAAACTTCCGATCAGCGAAACTGCAAAATATGATAAAATGTTAGCAGACGGAAATAATTACCTCAACCTTGCATTGCCTTATCTGGAAAAATGCGAAACTATTCAACCTCAGGATAAACCGACACTTATTTCGTTAAAAGAAATATACACAAGGTTAAAAATGAGTGAGAAATTAGTTGCTATTAATGACAAGTTGAACGCTTTATAGTGCTATAATAATTGAAGTAACAGAAGAGCCCGGCATGACCGGGCTCTTCTGTTTTGCTAATTCCTATTTAACATAATATTAATTATAGGACTTTTGTATTCGTGTAAAAACATACCGAAAGAAAGCCAGATTTACCTTAAATGCTAATTAAACGTTGTCTGGAAGAATATCCGAATAAGGCATTTCAAGTTGCTTTATATCCTGTATAGCGCTTCCTGCAATTCCTTTAATTGATCCATACATATCAATGGTATTGTCAATAACTTTTTCAATTTGTTTCTCGCGCATTTTCCAGTTTTTTTGCATGGAGCGTTTCTCACTGTCCAAATCTATCTTCATCTGCGTAAAACCTTCAACAATTGCTTCTATCTGCATGTGAAATGTATTGCTCGTCAGATAGTCGTATAATATCACCATCTTGTCACCTTTATTTTCCTGCGATGCTACTGCATTACTTATCTGAACGATAGCTTCACGCAATACTTTACACAATCCTTTAAATTCGTCATATGTACATATCCATATACCTTCTTTCAAACCCATGCGATCAAGGTCCGAGGGTAAAACTTCGGTAACCAGTACACCTATATTTGCACCTCTAATACGTATATCTGTCTTAAATTTTTCTATCCAGGAAGGCTGAAAGTCTTTGGTACGCTTGCTTTCATAGTAAATAGTTCCGCAATTCTGCCGGGTACGTGTATTTACTGTTTGTATACAATCTCCTCCTCGGGCACCTTTTTTGATTTCTTCAATGCTATCGAGTGGAAAATTTGCTGCCAACCACTCCTCAATAGCAAGTTCCTGCACTTCACCCTGCAATTGCATGGAACCCTGCTCCTGCTTTCGTTTCATTTCCTCCGTGAGACGCTTCTGATCTTCTAATTGTTTTTGTAATTCCCTAATTGCTAATTCATTACGATCCTGTTCGTATTTTCTTATTTTTTCTTTTTCATCTATGAGTTTTTGATTCAGAATGCGTTCAGCTTCAGCCATTACACTTTCTTTAAGCTCGTCTTTTTCGCGTTTCAGTCGTTCAATTTCTGCTTTGCTACGACTAAGTTCCTTCAGCTTTTCCGATTGCTCCTGCAAATCTTTCTGCATAGCTGCAACCTGTTCCGATTGCTCTTCATAGAGTTTAGCTTTGATCTGTTTTTCAAGCAGGATTTTTTCCTCTTTTAGCTTGAGCTGCAATTTCTCCTGGAAAAGCTCATTTTCTTTCTGCTTTTTCTTTTCAAACTCCTCTTTTTGCAAATTCAGGTTTTCCAGTTCATGATCATACTTTTTCTTCTCAATAGCAAGCTGAGCAGTATATTTCTTTCTAAAATCATGCTCCAGTTGGTGATAAAGAATTTCGTTAACATTTATTTCGGCTCCGCATTTTGGGCATTCTATTTTAGTTTCCTGTTCCATTTTTCTGATCTTGAAATATTTAAATACTTTATTATGACTATAGAGCCACAACATTTTTGAGCCACTAACTTACAAAAAAAAACCCTCACAATGCGAGGCTTCAATATGAAGTTATGTAACCTAAATAGGCTGCACAATCACCAATCTGAAAATTTCAGTATTGGGCCTGACTGTAAAATGGTCGTTTTCATAGTATTCGATTGAGAAAACGCCCCTTTTCATTGCATAAATGTAACCACCTTCATAGTTATCATTATAGAAATAAATAGGTACAGGAAGCCACGATTCGCCTGATTTCATGTAAAGACTTACCATACCATTATTAATTACATTATCAGTGATTTCGGGCATAGACAAGTCAACAGCAAATCCATATCCGGGATTCCCCTCAATTCCATATTCATCCCACTCTGAACTTTGTACAATAAAATCAATTGTTTTCATATCAGCATTTCCACCCTGGTCAGTTTCGCATGATGTTGAAAAAACCGCGATCGCAATAAGCATTAAAAAAGTGAGCTGTTTCATATCAGTATTTTTTAGTGTTAAAAAATTAAACATCTCAACAATCATTCCAAAATTTTGATTTTCAGTATCAAATTTCTGAAGAAAACTGATATTTTTATACAAATCCATGCTATCTAATATTTTGTATTTTTACAAAACCAATTGTTTCCTTTAAATGAAAACGCTTCGACGCATTTTAGTCTTTTTTCTATGTATTGTGTTGGTTGTGTTATCAACGGGATTTCTTTTTCCAGGTAAAGTGCATGTAGAGCGAAGTTTGTTAATATCGGTACCTGCCGAAAGCTTATTCGAACAGGTTAACATACTTAAAAACTGGATTAACTGGTCACCCTGGTTACTAAAAGATACAGCAGTAACACTTTACTATATAGGACCTGCAAAAGGAGCTGGCGCATCAATAACCTGGAATAGCGAAAATCCAGATATTGGTAAAGGCAATGCTTTAATTATTTCCAGTTCTCCATCTGATTCACTTTTTGTTATTCTCAATTTTGGTAAAAATGGCAAAACTTCGAGTACATTCCGTTTTAAAAAAAGTACCGAAGGTACATTAGTTACCTGGTGTCTTGACAGTGATGTAGGTTTGAACCCGGTATCAAGATGGTTGGGTCTTTTCGCTGACCGAATGGTAGGCCATGATCTGGAATCAGGATTATTGAATCTTGAGGGATTTTTAAAAGCCAATAAAATTGTAAACGGGTTCGAAATCATTGATATTGATTTACCGGCAAGAGTTTTATTAACAGTTCGCGATACCGCATCGAATGCAACAATTGAAAAAAAACTGGCATCAATGTATGAGATGATTTTCCGGTATTTAAAAAAAGAAGGCCTCTCCCCTACCAGTGCACCTTTAACTATATATCACAACTATACACCTGATTCTTATGATATAGAAACCTGTATTCCAATATTGTCAGCTATCGTAACACCCGATGGCATTAACTGCGTAGAAACACAACCACAAAATGCAATAATGGTCAGATATTTCGGAACGCGCACTTTAATCAGCAATGCCTATTCAGCAATGCAAATATACCTGAATAACAGCATTATAGTTGCTTCAGGCCCTACTTGGGAAGAATATATTACCAACCCAAATCTGGAAGCCGATTCAAATGCAAGGCAGACAAATATCTATTTTCCCGTAGCAAAGTAACTTACCCAATAACTTCGTAATACATTATCTGAGCTAATATTTCCTGTCTGTTTCTTTTGTTAATTTCCCCTAATAGGAAATGTTGTCAGAATAAAACAGAGCTTGAGCAAAAAACTTTTTCAATTTGGTGATTTATTTCTTAATTTGCATGAATAATAGTCAAAGAACAGAAACTAAGAACTTAAATATATGACAGATAACTCAGAAAAATTGCCTCGGATTATACAATTAGATCCTTGGCTTGAGCAAGTTGCTGATGATATTATTGCCAGGCACGAAAGGTTCAAGACTAAACTTGATCAAATAGAATCGTTTGCAGGCGATATTGAAAAATTTTCACTTGCATATGAATACATGGGATTTCATTTTATCCCATCAGAAGACTGTTGGGTGTACCGCGAATGGGCACCTTCTGCTCACGGACTATTTTTGACCGGCGATTTCAACAGGTGGAATAATTATTCGCATCCGCTTCAGAAAAAGGAAAATGGTATCTGGGAAATAAAACTGAATGCAGAATACTATAAGACTGTTTTTACCCATGGCAGCAAAGTTAAGGTGCTGGTAAAAAGCGATATAGGTGACAAACTTCGGATTCCTGCTTATATAAACAGGGTAATTCAGGATGAGGATACAAAAAATTTTAGTGGACAGCTTTGGTTTTCGCCTCCATTCGATTGGAGAAATGATGATTTCAAAATCGGGAAACTGGGTGAACTCTTTATTTACGAAGCTCATGTAGGCATGTCACAGGAAAAGGAAGGTTTGGGAACTTACATCGAGTTTACCGAGAATATTCTGCCAAGGATAAAAAAAGCAGGATATAACGCAGTTCAACTTATGGCAATACAAGAGCATCCCTATTATGGCTCTTTTGGTTACCATGTTTCAAACTTTTTTGCACCTTCATCAAGGTTTGGAACTCCCGAAGACCTTAAAAGCCTGATTCTTACAGCTCATAGTATGGGAATAGCTGTTATTATGGATTTGGTGCATTCGCATACGGTAAAAAATCTGAACGAAGGATTAAATCAATTTGATGGCAGCGAAACTCAATATTTTCATGCAGGGGAGCGCGGTTTACACCCAAATTGGGATTCGAAATTATTCGATTACGGAAAAACGGAGGTTTTACAGTTTCTTTTGTCAAACATCCAATACTGGCTGAAAGAATTCCATTTTGATGGCTTTCGGTTCGATGGAGTTGGCTCCATGCTCTATTTCCATCATGGCGATGAAACAATTGATAGTATTGATAAATATTTCAAACAGGGTGTTGAATTTGATGCCATTACATATTTGCAGTTAGCTAATCACCTTGCGCATCGTATTAATCCTCAGTTCGTTACTATCGCCGAGGATGTTTCAGGAATGCCGGGACTTACATCACCTATTGAAGATGGAGGAATTGGCTTTAATTTCAGGCTGGGTATGGGAATTCCTGATTTCTGGATTAAATACCTTAAAGATGTACCTGATGAACAATGGAGCATGGCCGAAATGTGGCAGGTATTAAATGACAGATTGCCATATGTTAAAACGGTTACTTATTGTGAATCTCACGATCAGGCTTTGGTTGGTGATAAAACAATAGCTTTCAGGCTCATGGATAAGGAAATGTATTATAATATGCAATCCTCCACTGAAAATCTGGTTGTAGAACGCGGAATTGCTTTACATAAAATGATACGGCTTATTACCATATCAATGGGTGGACAAGCCTACCTGAATTTTATGGGTAATGAATTTGGACACCCTGAATGGATTGATTTTCCGCGGGAAGGCAATAACTGGAGCTATTTGCACGCCCGCCGTCAATGGTCGCTTATGGATAATCCTCTGCTCAGGTATCATTATCTTTCTGATTTTGATCGTGCTATGATTAAAACAATTAAGGATGCAAAGCTTTTGAACACGTTGTTTGCCAACCAGATCAATTGCGATGAAAACAATAAATGCATGGTTTATGAAAGAGCAGGATTGGTATTTTTATTCAATTTTCATACTTCCGGCTCTATTCCTGGCTACGAATTTACAGTTCCTGACGAAGGCACGTATAAAATCATTCTGAACACCGATAATTCAAAGTTTGGTGGTCATGGCAGGATTAATGACGAAATGCAATATCAAACCCGGTTTGATAAAACTACTTCAACACATAGGATTAGTATTTATTCGACTAACCGCACTGCAATTGTGCTTCAGAAAGTGAAATAAGGTACTTTTTAAAAAAAAAGTTGTTAATTAATTTAAAAAACATGCTTTTTTTTCAATTTCTTCCGTATAATTGTACCAATTTTTAGAGTATAAAGCTGTGACTACAATGCAAAACAATCGTAAAAAACTGATAATCAATTATGCCAATGTTTCTCCGGAAATATTGGAAGCCATTCGCAAAAAATATCCTTTGGGCTGGATCAATCATACTATCAAAATTCCGATGCCTAATGGTGCTTCTTTTTTTGCTATTACTATCGATACCGAGGATGTGAGTTACCTGATAAAGGTTCCTGTTAAAATAGATACCAAGTCGGATAAAGACGAAGATTTCTTCGATTCAGCGCTTGATATGAAAGAAACAGACGAGAAAGAAGAAGAGGAAGATGAAGAAAAAGAAAAGCGACAGGATTCGGATGAATAATCAAATTCTTCTTAACATCTTTTAACAAGAAATTTAAATGATTATTTGTGAGATAATTATACTTTAGCCCAGTAAATAAAAGCAGTATTTTTTCACTTGCAGATAATTAAAAAACATTAAAAGAGAGGCATTTCACCTCTCTTTTTTTTTGTGCCCGGCAGATAATTGTTGATGACCGTTTTTGAAATTCTTTTCACAAAATAAGTAAACAGTATTTCGCTCTGAAAGTTAGGCGCAGCGAAAAGTTAACCTACTATCACATTTATTTCCGAATACCTGTATTTAGTATAAACAATTCGTTTTGTAATTGCGAAAGCGAGTGTGAGAGTCCCAATTCTACCAATGTACATCGTAAGTATTATAATGCTTTTACCTGTATCAGATAATGAAGAAGTTATGCCAGTTGATAAACCTACTGTTCCAAAAGCTGATATTTCTTCAAAAAGCAGACTTACAAGATCTATGTCGGGTTCGGACACAGAAAGGAAAAAGGTGGAAATGAAAATAAGTGAAATTGAGAAAAGAGCAATCGAATAAGCCCTGCTTATGGTACTGTTGCTAATGGTGTGTTTAACAATTTCAACATTTGGCTTCCCTCTTATCGTGCTAATAGCCGATCGGAGCAATACAGAAAATGTTGTAGTTTTAATACCCCCACCAGTTGAACCAGGTGAAGCACCAATAAACATAAGGAACATCATAAAGAAAAGAACAGGTTGACCTAAATGGGTAAAATCCACTGAATTAAACCCTGCGGTGCGGCATGTAATTGACTGAAAAAGAGAGGAAACAAAGCTTCCATATATTCCGTAACCAGAAATAGAATGCCGAAATTCAACCAGGTAAAAAATAATTGTACCTGCAGCAATCAGAATACCAGATGTATAGAGGGCTATTCGGGAATGTGCCTGTAATCTTTTCCATTTTATCTTCCTGCGCTCTCTGATATTCCTTAACGCAAAAATATCTTCGAGAACTATAAAACCGATTCCACCTAAAAATATCAATACGGCAATCACCAATTGTAAATTGTAAGCATGTCTGACCGAAATATCGAACATGTTATCAGTAAACAATGCAAACCCCGCGTTATTGAAAGCTGAAACAGCGTGAAAAACAGAGAAATATATCTTCTCCCCCAGCCCATTAAAATGTAATTCGTTTGGCCATGTCATGAAGAGGAATGAAGCTCCTGTAATTTCAATGAAAATGCTGTAAATGAAAATCCTGCGTAAAAGTCCGCGTGTATCACTTAGTTTATCGGACGATACAATATCTTTAATCAAGGATTGCATCCTTATGCCTCCTGAATTCCGGTAAAATGAAGCAAAAAGTGTGGCGAACGCAATAATATTTAAACCACCAAGCTGCATTAACAACATTAATACTGTTTTCCCTTTGAGTGTAAAACAAGTTGCTGTATCAACTACGGTTAATCCTGTAACGCAACATGCACTTGTTGATGTAAAAAACGCATCAATTTGACTTATGCCACTCACAGTCATTTCTGGTAACAATAATAAACCGGTGCCGGATGCAATCAGTAATAAGAAAGATAACGTAAGCAAACCCGATGGACCTATATGAATATAATCGATAAATCGTCCGGCTTTGCCAAGCTCAATTACAATAATGAGGAAAAAATAAAACTGAATAAAAAGATTATAATAAGTGTGAATTCCTGGAAAACCAATAGCCGTAACAAACTGCTGAATAATATGTGTACCTGTTAAAGCATTTACGAGTTGATCAAAAGCTATGAGAGAGAGTAAAATTGCTTCAAATCTGTTTTCCTTTATGAAATCTATTGGGTGGAATTCGTAAAAAATCCTCACCAGAAACTTCAGCACATAAAATATCAGACTTATTCTGATAATGGAATTTGAAAGTTGTAAGCTGTTAATTGTTTGCGGGAATCCATGTTGGTGTATTATTGCAGTGATTGCAATGAGAGATACAATAATGCTTGCAATATGCAGGGCCCGAACAACATACGACCTGTGTTTGTAGAGCCTGATATTAATAAATTCTCTGATCCGAAAGACCTTGTCCCTTAGCATACTCTATGTATTGATTTCAAGAAACCGGTCAATATCATGCACATGTCCAAAAAGTACGAGTCTGTCAGTCGCCTGCAGGGATTGTTTGGAATCGGGAACCCCGATAATATGATGTTCAATAATTTCTTTACCATCTTTCATAACTCTCAGTTCTTCCTTTACAGTGATAAGACTGAGTTTGTATTTATCCCGAAGGTCAATTTCTCCAAAAGTTTTATTAATACAGTTCTTGGGGCTAAAAAGCTCTACAACACGATGGTTATCAGGCAACTGTAAATAACTTACGATATTTGGATTAAGCATTCGTTCGGCAACTATAATTCCTACTTCTTCTTCGGGTGACAAAACTTCGGTAATACCCATTTTTTCGAGTATAATTCGTTGAGCTTCACCGTTTGCCCGGGTTATAATTCGCTTCACATTAAGATCAAGGAGGATTGAAGAGCAAAGTAAACGCTGCTCAAAATCGGAACCAATCGCTACAACAACCGCATCAAATTCCTCAATACCCTGGCCTTGAAGTGCACGTTTATCAGTAGCATCTAAAGCCACAGCGTATGCAACATCGTCACCAATACTGTCAATAATTTCGGGGTCATTGTCAATAGCCATTACTTCATATCCCTTTGCAGAAATAGCTTTTGCAATAGCTTTTCCAAATTGCCCTATGCCGATTACTGCGTATTTATTACTTGCCATGATATTTTGATTGAACTTTTAAAGCGGCAAATTTACATTGATTATGGTGAAAATATATGTAAATGCGAAAATATATTATAATTTGATGGGAATTCACTTCTGCTTAATAATGCAATAAATATGGCGTTATTCCTGATTCGCAGCTTTTGATTATATTATTGATCCAAAATTAAAGTTCTGAGATTACCTTAATAAAAGCAATGGGGAACAATCCTGTCGGATAGTTCCCCATTTCACTTTCAGCAGCCGTAGCTGTTAATTGTGGCCGGCGTTTGCTTCGCAGAACTTACAGATTGGCACACCAAATAGCAATGCCCTGTTGTTGTTCAAAGCTGGTGACAGGCACCTGACTTTGTTTTTTCCGGCACTGGTAACAAACTTTAGTTTTCTTCACAAGGAAGAACTTTAAGCTTGAACCTGGGTTTTGATCATTGTCCATCTCTGGATTTCAGTTCTAAACCACGCTTTCGCGCTGTCGGTTTCTGCATTCGTAGCGTTTGTTGTTACTTAATCCGTAGATTGCGTAACACCTGTAGGTATAAGGAAATATTACATCCCTTGAAACCCCGGCTGGACTGATTTGCACGCTGCCTTACGACTTTGTGTTTCATCTGACTTTGGTTGCATCAACAGAACTGTTTCCAGCCCTGGATTTTACAACTTTGCGCCGCGCTTCGGCGATCATATGAATTTACATCCAAATGCCTTGCAGCTTCTGTTTGTTTCATTCATGCCTGATGATTTTCATCGGGAACTTATTGCAACGAGGGTCACAACTTTTTTACTTTTCGAACTTTGCAGCCCGTTTTTCATCAGTTTGAGTTTTTCCGATATGATTCGTTACCGATACACATTTTCAAACTTTGTACCCTAAACACTTTACAGTGCGCCTGTTCGTCAATTCCTTGCAGTTTTTCGGTTCAGGTTGTTACATGCCCTTTGATTCTTTCTGACAATCCAACTTTCGAATCAGTATCCCCAATCTACTCTTTCGGGTTGATTGCTTTTACCTCTCCGGGATCAGTACCTCCCTCCTTCTCAGAAGTTCGATAGCATCTCCGGGGTTGGTTGTTATGATCTCGTCCGGTGAATTAAAATTACAACTTTCGGCACCCCTAAGTCAAGTGTTTTTTGATATTATACTTCACAATCGTTACACATAAGTTATGAACAATTGTTAATAACATTATAACTATACAACTAATTGATTAACAAAACAATAAATTTCAAATTAATTACTTATATCCAAATATTCAAGTATCAGGCTGCCTTTTTTTGTACCTTTTACTTTGCAATTTACCTTTTTTACGTTTGCTAAGCAGATTTTATTCTGGTCGTTAATCCGTACTTCGATGCTGTTTTCATTAATTCCTTTCACAAAAAGAATACTTTCATTACCATGATTTTGATAATTTAAGAGGGTAAAAGCATAAATTTCACCTTCTTTATAAAATGGATGTTTAGGCTCGAGAAATATTCTGCCGGTACAATTTATCCGGTCAATTTTGCAATCTATATCATCACCGATATTAAACTCATATTGCAGATAGTATTCTGCAGGCATAAAATGTTTCAGTCCATTAATATCTAGCATAACATAATAGTAAGCATCATCCTGAAGCTGAACCAGGTTATGTATTTTAAACGGATACCATTCACCCTCTGTAAGGATAACCTTACCTGTATTATATCCCGGATATTGCATAAATTGTATTAATTCGGGATCAAAGATACTTTATCCACCAAAATCCCAAGCAGGTTTAAGGATATTAGTTCCGTAAGGAGAAGAATTAATTTTCGCGGTTAACTTTACGAATCCCTTTTAGTTTAGCCAGTTTGCCGATAATCAGATTTAAATGTGATTTACCATTAACATTTACCATAATGTATCCGTCGAACTTATTATTGCGCGTATTCAGATTGATCGACCTTATATCTGCTTTCAGATCACCGGAAACAATATTTGTTATGTCGTTTAGTATTCCGGACTGGTCGTTACCACTTATCCTTACTGTTGCAACATAGGAAGTTAATTCCGACATGGCAGCCCATCGTGCACTTACTACCCTGTAATGGTATCGTTCGAGCATTTGGGACGCATTGGTACATATACTCCGGTGGATTTTTATTCCCTCCGAAACAGTTACAAAACCAAAAATTTCATCCCCAAATACAGGTTGGCAGCACCGGGCGAACTTTACATCAGTTAATGGTGTATCCTCGTTAATTATAATGAGAGGTTTTTGTTTACCGGTTTTATTCTGCGAGATATCTATTTTGGTGAACGGTTTAACCAAAGGTTTAATTTCATCTGATTTGGAAGCTGGTTGCAAAGCTTCCTTAATCTTTTGAATATCATATTTGCCTTCTGCTAAACCATGATATAAATCAAGTGCACTTGCTGCTTTATAATATACCACAAGCTTGTTGCCAATATCGTCAGAGTATTCTACTTTTAGCTGGCCAAGTTTACGCATAACCAGATCTTTTCCTGCATCAGACTGGGAAAACTCAGCATCTTTAAGAATTCGCTTTATCTTGGTTATGGCTTTTGATGACGTTACCCAATTCAACCAGTCAATGTTTGGTTTCTGGTTTTTAGATGTAACAATTTCGACTTGATCTCCTGTTTTGAGCACATGTTTTAGGGGGACAAACAGGTTGTTGACTTTTGCCCCATTGCAATGTTGACCAACTTCGGTATGTATATCAAATGCAAAATCGAGTATTGTTGCACCGTGTCTTAATTTTTTAAGATGGCCTTCGGGAGTAAAAACAAAAATATGGTCGGAAACAATTTTCATTCCGGCATTCAATGCCATTTCATCATCTCCGGGGTTATAATTTTCGAGAATGGAGCGGATATTTTTAAGCCATTCATCAGAAGCTGATTTTGAACCCTTTTGTTCTTTATATCTCCAATGAGCTGCCATGCCTTTTTCTGCGTTTTCATCCATTCTGCGGGTTCGGATCTGAACTTCCACCCAGCTATTTCCCGGAGCATCAACAGTAACGTGCAACGATTCGTATCCGTTAGGTCGGGGAGCTGAAATCCAGTCGCGAAGTCTCTCTGCATTAGGTGGATAGATATCTGTAACATGCGAATATGCTCTCCAGCATTCAGCTTTTTCATTTTCAGTAGAACAGTTAAGAATAATACGTATAGCAAAGAAATCGAAAACTTCATCAAATTCAATTTCCTGCTTTTTCATTTTGGAATAAATGGATGGAATTGCTTTGGTTCTGGCTTTAATTTCGAAATCAAGGTTGGCCGATTTAAGGTTTGTCCGTAATGGTATGATAAAATCTTCGAAGTATTTTTTCTGTTCAAGTGCTGTATCCTGAATTTTTTTCTTTAGGCTGTTATAAACTTCAGGCATTGAATACTGCATGGAAAGATCTTCAAGTTCAGCTTTAACTTTATATAATCCAAGCCTGTGAGCCAGAGGCGAATATAGATTAGAAGTTTCAAATGACACTTGTTTCTGCTCATGTTCAGGAAGCAGAGTAATATGTCGCATCAGGTTTATCCTATCTGCCAGTTTAATAAGTAACACCCTTATATCGCCGGAGAGATTGAGTAACAGCTGAATAAAATTTTCAGGCATAATGGTAATTTTATCCATCCTTAAACCTGATATCTGTTGCAACTTCAAAATAATTTTTAGTGTATCATCTCCAAATTTTTTCTTCAGTTCATCATTATCACTCTTTGCAGTCAAAGGGATTTGTTGCAGTAACGCAGCGATAATGCTGGTTGAATCAAGTCCTAACTCGTCAGCAACTATACGGGCAACCGAAACTGCATGAACCAACTGGAATTCACCCTGTTGATTTTTAGTATCGCCAAAGAAACGCAATACCTGAACGAATGCCTGTTTTATAAGCATTCTGCTGTTACGTTCATTAATATATCCGCATGAACTTAAAAGTTCTTTATACAGCAATCTGTATTTCTGGTTTTCTGTCAGATCCTCGTTTTTCATTATATACCACTCTTGTTTTTATTAACAAAATTGCTGCAAAAAAAGGTAAAAAAAAGCCCGGTATTTTTTACCGGGCTGTTAAAACATTTTTAAAATATCTAATCTAATCGCCCTGGTTTCCTGTTTGACCTGTTACTCCCTGGCTAGGATCACTGATTGAGTCACGCATACGGGTATCAGCCTGGATATTCTGGAATTTATAATAATCCATTATACCTAAGTTTCCAGTTTTAAAAGCTTCGGCAATTGCTTTAGGGATTTCTGCTTCAGCAAGAATAAATGCTGCTCTGGCTTCCTGTGCTTTAGCTTTCATTTCCTGTTCGTTGGCAACAGCCATTGCCCTGCGTTCTTCGGCACGTGCCTGAGCTATATTTTTATCAGCATTAGCCTGATCCATCTGAAGCATTGCACCGATATTCTTACCTACATCAATATCAGCAATATCAATTGAAAGTATTTCAAATGCTGTACCTGAATCAAGTCCTTTTGCAAGTACCACTTTCGAAATAGTATCAGGATTGGCTAATACCTCTTTATGCGTGTTTGTGCTACCAATGGACGAAACAATTCCTTCTCCTACCCTGGCCAGTACAGTTTCTTCACCAGCGCCACCTACCAGTTGTTTTATATTTGCACGTACTGTAACTCTGGCTTTAGCGATAAGCTGAATGCCATCTTTAGCAACAGCTGCCACGGGAGGTGTATCCAGAATTTTAGGATTAACTGACATTTGAACGGCTTCGAAAACATCGCGGCCTGCAAGATCAATAGCTGTAGCAGCTTTATAATCGAGCGGGATATTTGCTTTATCAGCAGAAATTAAAGCATTAACTACTGATTTTACTCTTCCTCCTGCCAGGTAATGAGCTTCCAGTTGATCACGCGAAAGCGACAGACCTGCTTTGGTTGAAGTAATCAAGGCAGAAACAATAACCGATGGCGGAACCTTGCGCCAGCGCATAAATACAAGTTGAAGAAGAGAAATTTTGACGCCTGAGAGTAAAGCTGTAAACCATAGCCCAACAGGAATAAAGTAAAAAATAATCCATAGCCCGACTAAACAGGCTATACCAATGGCAACAATTGAAATCATAGGGGTCATGAGTTTGATTTTTTAAGGGTTACAAAAATTTTATTGTCTTTTACCGAAATTACGGTTATTTCAACTTCCTGATCGATAAATTCACCAAAAGTGTGTACTTCAATAATTTCGTTGTTAAAAATGGCTTTTCCTGAAGGAGCAAGTCTGGATATTGTATTTCCTGTATCGCCTTCTTTAATCATTATTCCTTCCAGCTGATCCATTTTACCATCAATCGTAGTTTTAAGAGCCATCTTTTTCCAGGTACCGGCTTTAAACGAAAAGTAAAGAGTAAGTACAGTAATAACAAGTGTTGAACCTAATGCTATATGACCTTCCATTATTCCTTTGCTTGCATATGCCTGCCACAGTCCAATGAAAATCATAACAAACCCAACAATACCTGCCACAGTTGTGCCGGGAATAACAAGGATTTCGAGAAGAAGGAAAGCAACTCCGAGAAAAATTAAAATGATTATTAATAACCAGGACATAAGTGTTTAATTTAAAATACAGAATTCTATTCATGAACAATCAGCGGCATGAACAGATGCTAAATTATACATTTTAAGCATAGAACTTAAATGTACAGGAAAATATATTGAATTTTTATTTGATTTTTACTCCGATTTTTTTAGGATCAGGAGCAGCAACAGGTTTTTTCTGCCCTGCAGGAGTAACGGAACTGTTTTTGATTCCTGAGCCTGCAGGTGAAGCACTATAATATTTTTTAGCTTCAGGTAAAAATGCCTTGATTTGTGCAATACGACGTTCATCGCTGGGGTGAGTGCTCAAAATTTCTGGCGGTTTGGCTCCACCGGCTTTCGACATTTCCTGCCAGAAAGAAACAGCTCGGTCAGGATCGTACCCGGCCATTGCCATAAAAACCAAACCTAATTTATCGGCTTCAAGTTCGTGCATACGCGAATAGCCCAGCATTCCCAATTGGGACCCGATTCCAAATGCCGACATGAAAATATCCTTCGTTTGCTGTGGTTTCTGTTGCATAAAAATATCAAGACCCATACCTGCCGCCTGAATTGATAGTTGTTGACTCATACGCTCGTTTCCGTGATCTGCAATGGCATGAGCAATTTCATGACCCATAACTACTGCCAATCCGTCGTCATCTTTAGTTAGCGGAAGTATTCCGGTATATACCACAACTTTTCCTCCGGGCATACACCAAGCATTTTTTTCCGGACTATCGACCACATTAAACTCCCATTTATAACCTTCAATTTTTTTCGATAATCCGTTATCCTTCAAAAATTTTTCAACAGCCTGGCTTATTCGCACACCAACTGCAGAAACTTCAGCAGAAGCTCGGGTTGGAGGGTTAACCGCAGGATTTTCTTTTAAAAAGCTGGCATAACTTGTTTGTCCCATATCCAGTAGCATACTGTTAGGCAAAATTTTGAGCTGACTGCGCCCGGTGATTGGTACTTTTGAACAGGACAGAATCGCTTGTCCTACTAATATTACTAAAAGGATTCTTAAAACTTTTTGCATAATGTAGTTGTATTTAGGCTAAAACAGTAGAAATTCCTCTGCTGTTAAGTTCATTGTTCATAAGTGTTAATTCGCTGAGTGTACCTGATTTAATACCACATTTGCCTTTGAAGTGAGCAATAGTAGCACATTGTTCTGCCTGTTCAGGATCATGATCACAAACTTCAATAAGACTATCGATCACAAAATCAAATGAATTTACATCATCGTTGAACAAGATAAGTTCCATCCTGCTGGTAAGTGTTTCGGATGTTGAGCCAGAAGATTTGAGTTGTTGCTTTTTCATAGTATACAATGAAGTAGCAAAGATACAACATACATAAAGATTTTTCTCCGTAAAGAAAAATAATTTTACTCTAATAAAACAAATTCTCAGATTTTTAAGTTTTACAATTACAAATAGATACAAAATGATGAATACCTTTTTGGGCTCTGAAACCACAACAAGAACTTTTATTAGCAAACTCAGATCAGAGCTATTAATCCAGCTTCCCGGTGTTGAAGCACATCTGCGTCTTGCACCCGAAATCAGGATAAAAGATCTGAAAATAGGTGCCGAGCCAACTCATGCCATGGATAGTGCTGTATTAATTCTGTTATATCCGGTAAAAAACAGGTTACATACTGTGGTCATACTCCGAAATGAGTATAATGGTGTTCACTCAGGACAAATCAGTTTACCTGGCGGGAAACATGAAAAATCAGACATTGACTTTTTATTCACAGCTGTCCGCGAATCGGAAGAAGAAATAGGTATTATTCCTACTGATATTGAAATAGTTGGCCAGTTAAGTCGTTTTTATGTTCGTCCTAGTAATTTTATTATTTATCCTTTTATCGCTTACCAGCCCACACGACCCGAGTTTCACCCAGATGCTACTGAAGTTAAGCGAATTATTGAAATTGATATTTTTGAAGAGTTAAATTTTAACAAAATAGTGAACCGTACTTTAACTTTTAAAAATGACATTCAGATTCATGCCCCCGGGTTTACTGTTGGAGGTGAATTCCTTTGGGGAGCTACTGCCATGATAATTAGTGAATTAATTAGTGTTCTGGGTCAATTAACTGATAAATCCGGGGTCGATTAAACCGGATATTCCCAATATCACAACATCAATATAATTATTTTAGGAGTTCAATAAATTCAGTCAGAAATTATTTTGATTTATAAACTATTTTCCCATCAACTATTGTATACAAAACTTTGGTTTTGAGAAGATTACTTTCAGGTGTTTCGATAACATCAGTATCAAGAATAGTAAAATCAGCATCATAACCAACTGCGATACTACCTCTATCTTTTTCAGCAAACGATGCTTTTGCTGCCCATGTGGTTATACTTTTCAATGCTTCCATGCGCGAAAGTGCATTTTCAGGCATAAATCCGTTGTTAGGTTTGCCTTCTGCATTTTTACGGGCAACAGAAGCATAAAATGTTTTTAATGGCTCAATCCCTTCAATCGGGAAATCGGTTCCATTTGGTAGCCATCCATTCTGCGCAAGCAGGCGTTTATAGGCGTATGCATTCTTAATTCTGTCTTTTCCAAGTCGTTTTCCGGCCCAGTCCATATCCGAAGTTGCATGAGTAGCCTGTATTGAAGGAATAATATTAAATGCAGCAAATACCGGAAAATCAATCTCATTTACAACCTGGGCGTGTTCGACACGCCAGCGGCGATCATTGTCAGGTTTTAAAAATTTGCTGTAAGTTTTTAAAACCATTCTTACAGCTGCATCGCCAATTGCATGTGTATTAATTTGAAAACCATGCTCATAGGCAAGTTTACACATTGCCGACAGCTCTTCGGGTGTTGAAACCACCAATCCTTTGTTCGGTGAATCATCAGAATAAGGGCTTAACAAAGATGCTCCTCGTGAACCGAGGGCTCCGTCAGCATAAATTTTAATGGCGCCTACCCTTAAAAATGGTGTCACAAAGGGTTTATCGGACATGAAATATTCAAAATTTTCCTCCCCGGGAGTTAACCATGCATCAATTCGCAAAGCAAGTGTTCCTGATTTTTGAAGTGAATCGAGGAGTAATATTTCTGATTTATTGAGACCGGCATCAGTAACACCTGTAAGTCCCGCTTGGTGACAAAGTCTGGTAGCAACAGCAATGTATTCAATCTTTTCACTTTCAGTAGGTAAAGGAATTGCATTCTTTATTTTATCAGCCATTCCTTCGAGGAATATGCCCGAGAATTCACCATTTGCTGTTAAAGCTTCTCCCGATTTTCCGGGAAATGTAATTCCAGCTGCTTTTATTGCTTCATCACTTGCAAGAACGGCATGTCCGTCAATACGTGTAAGGACAATTGGTACACCTGGAAACAATTTGTTTATCAGCTTTTTATCGGGAAAGACTTTCCTGGGCCAATTATTCTGGTCCCATCCAAAACCAACTATCCAGCCTTCCGGATGTATCTTTCTGTAGCCTTGCAATATTTCAAGAATCTCTTCAAATGAGTGAGCCTGCGACAAATCGGCAAATCTTAAACCCAAAGCAAAACCTGTGAAATGCGAATGTGCATCAATAAATCCAGGATAAACAAATGATCCCGAAGCATTTATATTTTCTTTTGCCCAGTATCGGCTTCTGATTTCAGCATCTGTTCCAACTGCAATTATTTTTCCTTCTTTTACAGCAATGCAATTCACATTGCCGGGAAGTGTATCAGGAGCATATATTTTTGTATTAAAGATGATGAGATCTGCTTTTTTCTTCAAGTCGTTACAGGATTCAAAACCCATAATTATCAGTATTAACAAAGTTAAAATCAATAGTTTGCGTACATTTTTCATTTTCAACAGTCTTTGACAGTATTTTAATCACGTAAAAGTAGCATTTCTTTTAAATAAATTCGTCAATTCAATGATTGTTGATAATTAAGCAAATATTGATGAATAGAGTTCGAATGCTTCTTGGCTCTATAGTTTTCAATACGCTGATAACAAGTCTGATATGATAGCAGAAACTTTATACACAATATTTTGTTAATTAGTATTGAACCGGCAATGAATAATTTCAATGCTTTTTGTTATTTTTGCCAGATTGAAAAACCGGTAACAACTGTACGAAATGAAAAAAATAGAAATTACACCAAAATTATACATTGTTTTAACAATGATTCTTGCAGGAGCCATGATGAGACTGATTCCTCATTGGCCTAATTTTACTCCAATTGCGGCGATTGCATTATTTGGTGGTACTTTTCTTAAACGCAAAGAACTGGCTTTTCTGATTCCGGTTATCGCTATGTTAATCAGCGATTTGATTATTGGGTTTCATTCCACTATGCTACCTGTTTACCTCAGCTTTATAGCTATTGTTGGTCTTGGACTGGTTTTGCAACGTAAGTTAACTGTAGTTAATACGGTCTCGGCTACATTAGCCGCATCGGTAATTTTTTATCTGGTTACCAACTTTGCCAGCTGGTCATCAGGGATTATGCCTTACCCAATGAACGTTGCCGGGCTTATGCAATGCTACATTGCAGGTCTGCCATTCCTTTTTAATGGTGTAATAGGTGATTTGTTTTACACATCTGTCCTGTTTGGATCTGTATACCTGGTAACCAACCGTCAAAATGCGTTTTTGAGGATCAAATAACCGATTAAAAATAGTTTTCCTTTAAAGTCCTTACTTATAGTGAGGACTTTTTTTTATGTATAAATTTTTCAAACGGTTGAATCATCTCTTTCGAGAAGCAGTATAGAATATTGCGGGACAATAAAATATTTCTGATCGTTGTAAGTAATTTCGATTGAACCTTTCAGTAGGAAAATCGCCAGGTCGCCCACCAATGTCTGTAAAGGAATATACTTTGTTTTCTCTTCTTTTTTAGGTTTCCATGGTTCACTTTCATCATCAGGAAAGTAAGGAACAGGAATTCCCGGACCGACTTTAACAACGTATCCATGCTTAATTTCTTCTTTCTCCGAATAGCCAGGAGGCAAAAACAGTCCGCTTTTCGTTTTCGAATTGGAAGTGCAGGGCTTTATTAAAACTTTGTCGCCCACCACTATCAAGTTTTCCAGTTTATCTTTAGTCATAAAGTCATAATATTTCTGAAATACAATGATATTTCAGGCATTTCTAAAAAGCAGCGCTTTTATGCAAAAATATGACATTTTTAAGGTACTTTTGCAGTAAAGATATCAAGGTCAAAGAATTCTCACATTACCTGCTAAATATATGAAACTGATTGGGTTCCGGACAGCAAAACCGAGAAAATTCTCCTACAGGCCACTTTATTATGATCCTGTTAAGGAAGAACAGGACAAGCTGAAGGAGAGGTTTAAAAACGCATCGGAAGGAATGCCTGATAGTGAACTGCGTATGCGTATCCGTCTGAGAATGAACCGGAAAAAGCTGGATGAAAGAATCCGTAAGCGCTCCCGCATGATGAGTATATTGTTTACTCTTCTCCTTTTGCTAATGATATTGTATTATATCTTTCTCAAATAAAAGATTTCTTAATCTCTGAATTACTACCATACTTTCACCAACTAAATTTAAATATGTCAGATCTGATCAGGTTACTTCCTGACTCTGTTGCAAACCAGATTGCTGCCGGCGAGGTAATACAACGTCCGGCTTCGGCTGTTAAGGAATTACTTGAAAATGCAGTTGATGCTGGTGCCACTCAAATAAAACTTCTGGTAAAAGATGCGGGAAAAACTCTAATACAGTTGATTGACAACGGCTCCGGTATGTCAGAGACTGATGCACGGATGTGTTTCGAACGCCATGCAACATCCAAAATTCGTGAAGCTAACGATTTGTTTTCGATACGTACGCTGGGATTCAGAGGCGAAGCACTGGCGTCAATTGCTGCAATTGCCCAGGTTGAATTAAAAACTAAAAAAGCTGATGAGGAAATCGGAACCAGCATAATAATTGAAGGTTCGAAAGTGAGAAGTCAGGAACCAGTTGCTTGTCAGCAAGGAACTACATTCATTATTAAAAATCTTTTTTATAATGTGCCAGCCAGGAGGTATTTCCTGAAATCAGATAATGTTGAATTCAGGCATATTCTTGAAGAATTTCAACGTGTAACACTTGTTCATCCTGATATTGAATTTTCGTTGTTTAATAACGACAAACCTGTATTTCAACTCTCAAAAGGGAATTTACGCCAACGGATTGTTCATATTTTCGGCAATCATATCAATGAAAAACTTTTGCCGGTTCAGGCCAAAACTGAACTTGTTTCGATTACCGGTTACATAGGAAAGCCCGAAACAGCCCGCAAAACAAGAGGCGAGCAGTATTTTTTTGCAAATGGCAGGTTTATCAAACATCCCTATTTGCATCATGCCGTTGAACAGGCATTTGAAGAATTGATCCCGGATTCAGCCATTCCCTCCTATTTTCTTTATATTGAAGTAGATCCAACCACAATCGACATTAATATTCATCCAACAAAAACTGAAGTTAATTTTCAGAATGGGCAGATTTTATATGCGTCAATCCGCTCAGCAGTTAAACATGCTTTAGGAATGTTCAGCCTAAGCCCTATCATCGATTTTGATACGGAGCCATCTTTCGACTTTGTTGCACCTAAAGGTTATGAACCTAAAGCGCCTACAATTACGGTAAACCCCGACTACAATCCGTTCAGGAAACCTCAGAACTTCCTGAAAGCCAACGCAGGTATGAACCCTAACCGCGGCGGATGGGAAAAAATGTATGAAGGTATTGCCAATCAAACTAACCAACAATCCGAAACAGAAACTGGCAGGGAAAATGAATTATCACATATTCCGCAGCAGGAAGCACCTGGAAACACACTTATTCCTGAATCCAATACTCTTGTTGTTTCTAAACTATTTCAGGTACAAAACCGTTTTATTGTAGCCAATGTAAAGTCAGGACTACTGATAGTTGATCAGCAGAAAGCGTATGAACGGATTATTTTCGAAAAAATAAGTTTAAACGCTGAAGGACAGACTATTACCAGGCAGCGGGTTCTTTTTCCTAAAACCATTCAGCTATCGGCTGTTGATACACAAATAATGACCGAAATAACTGAAGATCTTGATAGCCTTGGCTTTGAAATATCTGATATGGGGAGCGGCGCATTTGTGATTAATACAGTACCATCAAATATGCCGGCAGGAGAAATTGATGATTTTATTGACGGACTGCTTGAAGATTTCAAGAAAAACAGAAACGATTCACCTGATGATCAACGAATTAAGCTTGCCAGAATAATCGCCGGAAATATTGCCGTTAAAACCGGACAGTCGCTTAAACCTGAAGAAATGCAAAAGTTAATTGATGAACTTTTCGGTTGTCAGGTTCCTGAAATTGCTCCTGATGGCAGTAAAATACTCAAAATCATACAGGTTTCGGAAATTGATAAACTAATCAGATAAACGAAAACAGAAAATAAACCATATACTAAATTGTTTGAATTTCGTTTAAACTGAATGATTTTCATAACTTTTGTAATTATAAGATGATGAATAACCAACGATACAGTCCAACAGGGTTTGGATTTCTACCACCGGTAGTTAAAAATTTACTTATTATCAACGGCTTGTTTTTCCTGGCAACCATTGTTTTAGGAAACACATTGAATATCGACCTTACCGATCTGCTTGGACTGCATTACTTTGCAGCAGATAAGTTTGCTCCTTATCAGTTCATTACGTATATGTTCATGCACGGTAATTTTTCGCATATATTCTTTAACATGTTCGCGTTATGGATGTTTGGCAGTGTTTTGGAGCAAGTTTGGGGACCCAAAAAGTTTCTGTTCTATTACATTATTACCGGAATTGGAGCAGCAGTAGTACATTACCTTGTTTTCTATTTCCAGATTACTCCTGTATTGCAAAGCATTGATGCTTTTATCACGCATCCTGATATGGCCACTTTAAATCAATTTGTATCAACACATCAGTTTAGCTTAAGGGAATCGTCTTCAGATATTTATTCAGCATTTGAAGTTTTTAAACAAAATTATGCCACCTTGCAGCAAGATCCTGGAAATATGCAGGCGATGCAGGAAACAATCCATTTTGTAACTGATTACCGCGAGCATTTTTTAAACCTGCCGGTTGTTGTAGGAGCTTCGGGAGCTGTTTACGGTTTGTTGTTGGCTTTTGGTATGCTCTTCCCGAATTCACTCATTTACCTTTACTTTTTTATTCCAATCAAAGCGAAATGGTTTGTCATCATATTTGGTATAATTGAGCTTGTATCAGGTTTTTTCGATCATGGAAGCAACGTTGCCCATTTTGCACATCTGGGTGGAATGATTTTTGGGTTCTTCCTGATTATCTACTGGAAAAAGAAAGCCGACAAACACCGGAATAATTACTGGGAACAATAGTTATCAGCACATTAACAAGGTGAAATAAGGATTAAATGATTAGCTTTGTTACACATACATAAACAATGAATTATAATCAATCAGCAGCCGAACGATTAAAAAGTCTGGTAAAGCTCCGGCCAGCTCTCACGCAACTAATTGCTGCGAATGTGGCCGTTTGGTTTATTCTGGCAATAGTTCAGTTAGCAGGTTTTCTGGTTCATCCTTCAGGAATACCTGGCGATCAGATATTCCTGAATACACTGATTGGTTGGATTGGAGTGCCTGCTTCATTTGAAAATCTGATGTTGAAACCATGGACAATCATAACCTATATGTTTGTGCATGAAGGCTTTCTGCATTTATTCTTTAATATGATCTGGCTTTTCTGGTTTGGCAAAATATTTATGGAATTTATGCCAGGCCGCAGAATTTATACCCTTTATTTTATCGGAGGTATTTCGGGTGCAATAGCATTTATGGTGGCGTACAATATTTTTCCGGTTTTTCAGGACTCAATTCAAAATGCGACTACCATAGGAGCTTCAGCTTCAGTGCTTGCTATTACAGTTGCAACTGCAGTGCTGGTCCCCTCCTACTCCGTAAACTTGCTTTTTCTAGGTCCGGTTAAAATAAAATACATTGCCATTTTTACCGTTGTTCTTGATGTGCTTATGATCCGATCGGGGAATGCTGGCGGGCATTTTGCACATTTGGGTGGAGCAATCGCTGGCGCATTATTTATACTTTTTATCCGTTACAATATTGCGCAAATGTTGGGGCTTTCGCAAATTAAATTGCTGAATATAAACCCTTTCCGTAACAAACCATTACACAAAGTTCATAGCAAAGCAAAACCACTAAGCGATGAAGAGTTTAACAGACAAAAAGCACTGAAGCAACAAAAAATCGATCTTATACTTGATAAAATTTCCCGAAGCGGATACACAAGTCTTTCTGCTGAAGAAAAAGACATTTTATTCAACAGCAGTAAAAATAAGTAGAGTCCATTTTATACTAATTGTTTAAAGATCAACTTTCAGCAAGTGGCAAAAACGAGAAAAAGCGCAGTTAAATCTAAACCGAAAGGAAAAATGTCGCTACTTACCAAAATCATGGTTGTAGTAAATTTTATCTTTATCGCGCTGCTTTTGTTATCCTATTTATCACTCTACGTTTCGCCCGAAAAATTCTGGCCTCTGGCGTTCGCTGGTCTCGCTTACCCTGTTTTTATTGTGCTAAATTTATTCTTTGTATTGTTTTGGCTGGTTTTTCTGAAAAAGTATTTCATTTTATCTCTTCTAGCCATCCTCTTAGGATACAATCAAATCAAGACATTCATTAACTTTTCGGGTTCGGAAAAGAAAATTGAATTTGGAAAAAATATAAAAGTAATGTCTTACAATGTTCGCCTGTTTGATTTATATAACTGGCGAAACCCTTCGGGCAAAGCTACGCGGACAGCTATTTTCGACCTGATTAATTCAGAATCGGCAGATATTTTGTGCGTGCAGGAATATTATAGTGGCGCAGGTAAAAATGCTGATTTTGCAGATACTATTTGCGAAAAGACTGGTTACAAATACCGGAATATTGAATTGATAAATAAAGCTAGTAAAGGTTTGCCGTATGGTCTGGCTGTTTTTAGCAAGTATCCGATTGTACACACACAAAAACTGGAATTCACCAACAGTAAGGTAAATTTCAGCCAGGTTTGCGATATTAAAATCGGGAACGATACCATACGGTTTATGAATTTGCATCTCGAATCAGTGAAATTCGGGAAGGAAGATTATAATTTTGTGAGTGAAATTACGTCAACTCCTTCTACCAATGATAGTTTAAGAAATAAGTCGATGGCAATTATCGGAAAAATGCGTTATGCGTTTATAAAAAGGGCAGTGCAGGTAGAAACAATAACTCAATTTATCCGCAATTCGCCTTACCCGGTAATCCTTAGCGGCGATTTTAATGATACACCGGTTTCCTACTGTTATAAACAGATTGCCTCCGAACTGAATGATTCATTTGTTGAAGCAGGAACAGGATTAGGACAAACCCATGCGCAAATGCTTCCAATGCTCAGGATTGACTATATTTTTCATGATGAAAAATTTAGCGCACTCGAGCATAGGACTATAAATAAAGACTATTCCGACCATTTTCCAGTTGTTGCGCGTTTTCAGCTACCTGACTAAACCTGAGCAATTCTAAAATCAATAATTTCACAATCAGGGAAATGTAGACCTATGAATTTTAAACTCACATCCGAATATGTGCCCACCGGTGATCAACCGGAAGCAATACGGCAACTCACCGAAGGAGTCGAAAGAGGCGATCATGCACAGGTATTGCTGGGAGTAACCGGATCGGGGAAAACATTTTCGATCGCCAACCTTATTCATGAGGTGCAACGCCCTACACTTGTTTTGAGTCATAATAAAACTCTTGCGGCTCAGCTCTACAGTGAATTTAAACAGTTTTTTCCCGAAAATGCTGTTGAGTTTTTCATTTCGTATTACGACTACTATCAACCTGAAGCTTTTATTCCTGTAACAAATACTTACATTGAGAAAGATCTGTCAATAAATGAAGAAATTGAAAAGTTAAGGCTGAGTGCAACTTCAGCTTTGCTTTCCGGCAGACGTGATGTAATTGTAGTATCTTCAGTTTCATGTATTTATGGTATCGGAAATCCTGAAGATTTCAATAATAAAGTAATTCATTTAGCAGTTGGCGATAAACTGAGCCGGAATAAATTGCTTCATGCACTTGTCGAAAGCCTGTATTCGCGCACTGAGCTTGAACTTACCCGTGGAAAATTCAGGGTGAAAGGCGATACCGTTGATGTTTTTCCTGCTTCTGCAGATATCTCATACCGTATTATCTTTTTTGGCGATGAAATTGAGAGCCTGGCAGCTTTTGATCCGTTGAATGGATTAACCATTGAAAAACTCAATGAAATAACAATTTTTCCGGCCAATATATTTGTCACTTCCAAAGAAAAAATGAAAGAAGCCATTTGGGAAATACAAGCCGATATGGTGAAACAGGTCGAATATTTCAAGGAAATTGGTCGTCCGCTCGAAGCTAAGCGACTGGAAGACAGGGTTACATACGACATTGAAATGATGCGCGAACTTGGATATTGTTCGGGTATTGAGAATTACAGCCGGTATTTCGACGGACGGATATCCGGATCAAGACCATTCTGCCTCATTGATTTTTTCCCTTCCGACTTCCTGATGGTAATTGACGAAAGCCATGCAACAGTTCCTCAAATAAGGGCAATGTACGGAGGTGATCGTTCGCGGAAGCAAAATTTGGTGGAATATGGATTCAGACTGCCATCAGCTCTTGATAACCGTCCATTGAAATTCGAAGAATTCGAGACTCTGTTAAGCCAGATAATTTATGTAAGTGCTACACCTTCGGATTACGAGCTTAATCAGTCGCAGGGCGTTGTAGTTGAGCAACTTATACGTCCTACCGGACTGCTCGATCCGCAAATAGAAGTAAAACCCAGTTTGAATCAGATTGATGACCTTTTGAATGAAATTGAACTCCGTACGGTAAAAAATGAACGTATACTGGTAACAACTCTTACTAAACGAATGGCCGAAGAACTATCGAAATATATGCTCAGGCTTGGCATTCGCTGTAAATATATTCATTCGGAAGTGGATACACTCGACCGGGTTGAAATCCTGCGCGAATTAAGATTGGGTACCATTGACGTACTTATCGGAGTTAACCTTTTGCGCGAAGGCCTCGATTTACCTGAAGTTTCGTTGGTTGCCATTCTGGATGCTGATAAAGAAGGATTTCTACGATCGGAAAAATCACTAACTCAAACTGCCGGCCGTGCCGCCCGTAACCTGAATAGTAAAGTTATTTTTTATGCTGATAAAATGACGGCATCTATGCAGCAAACCATTAATGAAACAAACCGGAAGCGAGCTATTCAGATAGCCTACAACCTGAAACACAACATCACTCCTACCCAGATCATCAAATCTATTGATCCTTCAGGCTTTTCGGGCAATGTTGAGTATAAAACCGAAGCTAAAGCTTATGTGGAAAAGGAAAATATCAATGCCGCTGCAGATCCGGTTGTAAATTATCTGAATGATGATCAACTCAAAAAGTTTTATGATCAGTCGCGTAAATCAATGGAAAAAGCAGCAAAAGAATTAGATTTTATCGAGGCTGCTCGCCTGCGTGATGAAATGCTCGGATACAAGGAATTAATTGACAAAAGGAAAAAGAATAAAAAAGATGGATATTAATGAAAGTGTGATACTTAAATCATTACAAACAGCTTTCCTTGCAGGTAAAGCTATTATGGAGGTGTATCGCAAACCTTTCGGAGTTGAATATAAACAGGATAATAGTCCGCTTACAATTGCTGATAAAAATGCGCATTTAATAATTTCAGAAGGACTTTCAGATACAGGAATCCCATTACTGAGCGAAGAAGGTGCTGATATTCATTACGATATACGAAAAAACTGGACTGATTTCTGGCTCATTGATCCACTTGACGGTACAAAAGAGTTTATTAAAAAAAATGGTGACTTTACCGTTAATATAGCGCTGATTAGCCAGGGAAAACCTGTTTTCGGAGTTGTGTATGCTCCTGTTCCCGGTTTTATGTATTGGGGAAGTGAGCATGGCTCCTACAGGCTGGACGTAAGTAGACTAAAAAAATCTGAACTTGAAAATTACAATACTATTCGGAGCTTAGCTGAAAGCCTGCCCTGTGTTACCCGAACCGATGCTTACCTGGTTTTAGGAAGCCGCTCACATATGAATTTCGAAACGGAGACATTTATAGCCGAATTGCAAAAAGCTCACAAAGGACTTTCATTTATATCACGTGGTAGCTCGCTGAAATTCTGTACGTTAGCCGAAGGTGGAGCTGATGTTTATCCCCGCTTTGGCCCAACTATGGAATGGGATACTGCAGCCGGTCATGCAGTTGCATATTTTGCCGGATGCACAATTTTACAGGCCGATACCCAATTGCCTTTAACGTATAATAAGGCTTCGTTACTAAATCCGTTTTTTATAGCTTATAAAAAAAATGAGGCAACTTCATAGCTGCCTCATTTCTTTCAATTAGTTGATAAATTTTATTTGTCGCTTATGCTAATCAGTTCAACATCAAAAACCAAAGGCGAATAAGCAGGGATATCAGCTCCGGTACCACGCTCGCCATAACCCATTTTCGAAGGAATAATAAGCGTTGCTTTCCCACCTGCACTCATCATTGAAATTCCTTCGTCCCAACCCGGAATAACTTCACCTTTACCTATTGTAAATTCAAAAGGTGTTGATGGTTTTCTTTCCAACGATGAATCGAAAACTTTTCCATTCAACAATTTACCTGTATAGTGAACTTTTACTTTTTTGCCGGAGGAGGCAAGTGCGCCTTTCCCTTTTACTTTCTCAATGTAGTATATACCAGAAGCGCCTGGTTTTGCAGTTATTTTATTATCCTTAACATATTTTTCAATTAAAGCAGGTTCTTTACCCATTGCTTCGGAGGCTGCTTTTTTAGCATTTTCTTCTTCTTCTTTCATCGCTTTTTCATGCTCTGTTTTGGTTTTCAGGTCAAGCACTTCAATTTCGTATACAATAGGTGAAAAAGGAGAAACAATATCCTGACCACTCATATCCTTTTTACCTCTTTCGCCAAAACCCATTACTGAAGGAACAACTACAGTTGCTTTTGAGCCTTTTTTCATTGTTGCTACTGCCTCTTCAAAGCCTTTAGTATCAAATGGCTGTCCGAATTCAAAAGTTATAGGACGATCATTATCCAAGGTGGAAAATATTTTTTTACCATCAATGGCAGTAACGGTAAGATTGATTTTCACAAAATCAGCTTTTTGAATTCCACGTCCTGATCCTGCATTTTGAGTAATAATATAAATACCCGATGCGGTAGGTGCTGTTGTAACATTGTTTGTCGTAAGGTAGGACTGTATTTTGCCGACTTCTTCGTTTTTAAGTTTCTCTGCTTTTTGAGCTTCAGCTTTCTGGCGTTCTTCCATGGTTTCAGCATTTAAAAGCTTAACATCAAAATACAGCATTGAAGTCGAATCGAGACCTTCGGGAAGTGTAGGATACTTGGCAGTTTTTGTAAAGAAGTCGTTAGCATTTATGATGAAAGTTGCGCTATCACCCTTGTGTAACATACTGAAAGCTTCATAAATGTCGCCTTTAAATTCCGATTTTGCCAGGTTGATTTCGAATGCACGTGGCATATCAGCTGAATTGAATAAGATTGAGTCTTTTCCGCCAATTTCCATCCGGTAAATCATATTCATGGTCAGAATACTACCTTCAACGGGCTTGAGGGAGTCTTTGTTTTCCACATAAAATTTGTAATAAATACCGCTATCGGATTTCGTAAATCCAGAGTATTTAGAGCATGATGCTAACATCATTGTAATAATTACTGCTCCCAGGTAAAAAAGTGTTCTGATTTTCATTTTCTTTTAGTGTTTCTGTTAATTTTAATTGTTGCTAAATTATTTTAAATTAATGAGTTTTAAGGTATAAATTAAAGTCGATTTGGCTGGAATCTGATCCTGATCGCCCGATAATCCATGTGCCAGATAGGACGGGATAATAAACCTGGCTGTATCGCCGACATTCAATAAAAGTATTCCTTCTTCGAGTCCGCTTTCAACACCACCGCTCCCAATCATAAATTTTTTTGCTCCGGTTTTATCCGAACTATAGATTATTTCCCCATTAAGTAGTTTTACTTCAAAATCGAACTCTACTTGTTTCCCAACCGATGTTTTTACTCCCTTTCCCTTTTCAATAATCTGGTATCTAAGCCCGGTTCCGGTTTCAATCATATTCCAGCCATTGAGTTGGACAATTTTATCAATCTGCTCATTTTCAAATTCGAGAGCTGCCTTGTTACCTTCAAGCAATTTTTCTGTAATCTGATCCTGTGTCAATTTAGTTATAGTTCCAGTATCCTTATTATTATGGCACGAAATTACTGTAAATCCAATTAAAAAATAAATGATCAATCTCTGTCTCATATCAGCGAGGCTACTTAATTATTTGTAGTTTTCGAGTGATTTCATTATTTCTGCACTATAAGCTGGCAACAATGATTCGAACCAGGACAGTGTTTCGGACATTGGTTTAATAATATCGCCTCCTGCTGCATTTCTATGCCCGCCTCCATTGAAGTGTGCCCTGGCAAACTCATTAACTGAAAACTCTCCTTTACTTCGCAATGAAACCCGTACACGGTCATCGCGTTCGGTAAACAAAGCTGCAACAGCAACATTCTGAATGCTAAGTGCATAATTTACAACACCTTCAGTATCGCCTTGCTGATAGTTATACTGCTCCAGGTCTTCTTTAGAAAGCCAAATATAAGCCGTTGCAAATTCAGGAAGAACTTTCATATTGGAGCCCAGGCATTGACCCAGCAAGCGCATTCTGCTTTCGGAATAGGTATCATAAACCATACGGTGAATACGCTCAACATCAATTCCGGTTTTAATAAGCTTAGCTGCAATTTCGAATGTTTCCGGGCGGTTGCAGGCAAAACTGAATGAGCCGGTATCGGTCATGATGCCAACAAAAAAACACTCGGCCATCTCTTTTGTCAAGCTATCGGAAAATCCGGCTTCTTCCAATATCATATGCAATAATTCAGAGGTTGAAGATACCTCAATAACTGAAAAAGTGAGATCAAATTCATTTTCCGGCTGAGCATGATGATCTATCAGTATTCTCGTTGCTTTAGCATCCCGAAGCTGATCCGTATAAAGCTTTACCCTGTTGAGGCCATTGTAATCCATACAGAATATCAAATCAGCCTCCTCAAGCATTGAATTACCTTGGTCAGGTTGATCCGAATATAACACAGCATTTTCAACTCCCGGAAGCCACTGCAGAAAAGAGGGAAGTTCATTGGGTATTAAAACTTTTGCCTCTATCCCTTGCGAATTCAGAAAATGGTAAAGAGCTAATGATGACCCAATCGCATCTCCGTCAGGATTATAATGCGTGGTAATCAGTACATCTGACTTTTCGCCAAGGAGTTGTTTCAGATAAGCAATGGAAGTTTCAGAAATGCTCAAAATTTAAAATTATTGAAATTAATTAGATGTGCAAAATTACCAATTTAAACTTTATAATCCATTCGTTGTTGTAATTAAAAACTTATATTTGTAGTAACTGCAATTTTGACTATTATGTCTGGAATTACCACTTTCACAATGATTAAACCTGATGCTTTTAAAGCTGGATTTACAGGTTCAATTTTAAATCACATTATTTCTAACGGATTCGAAATAAAAGCTTTACGGCTTGCGCGAATGCATAAGGTAGATGCCGAAGCATTTTATGCTGTTCATAAAGACAGACCCTTTTTTAATGGCTTAGTAGAGTTTATGACTTCCGGACCTATTGTTGCCGCTATTCTTGAAAAAGAAAATGCTGTTGAGGATTACCGTAAACTCATCGGTGCAACTAATCCGACTGATGCTACAGAAGGCACTATACGCAAAATGTATGCATCCTCTATTCAGAATAATGCCGTGCATGGTTCGGATAGCGATGAGAATGCACAAATTGAAGCCAATTTCTTCTTTTCCCGTTTCGATAGGATCTGATCACTCAGGGAAATATTCCCTGTATGAATTGTCAGTATAAAATTCAACGATTTTCAATATTGTTTTCGTTTGGGTATTTCTGTGCCCTGACCTGACCGGAATATATTCCTGCCTCTGAGCTTTTTCTTCAGGCAATGATTCTTTTTTTTCTGATTCAGAAATATCGGTTGGAATTTGCATGTCTTCCTTTTTTGAAATTTCATCCGGATTTTCATCCAGGTTTAACTTGTCGTGGTTGCGAAATTTCTGGCCATTATCAGGATTGAATAAAGAAAACAAATCCACAGAAGCTGAAACCGTATTGGAATCCATTTTCAAAGCCTCGTCATTACTGACATTTAAAGCTGAATCAGCACCTTTAAAAATCGGACCTTTTCCGAGCATAATCCACTCCATATTAACCTCCGGGTATCGCACAAGGATTTTCTGTATGAAATCGAGGCTTGCGTTATTGCGACCCGAGATAATATGCGATATGCTCGATTTCTGTACACCGACTTCATCGGCAAACTGCGCGGCGGTTAAATTCTTTGCTTTGATAAGTAATATAATCCGGTCTTTCATTTGTAAACTGATATTTTGTTATCAACACTACAAATGTAACATTAAATATTCATATACTAAGGTTAATCTGGTGAATAAAGATATGTTCAATAACCTATTAGTTTACATTTAAATATACAATTTAATTAAATGATATATGATACTGATTTACAAACGAATAATACTTTTTTATACTTAAGTTATCTGAATCCTTAATATTTCGTTTTACTTGAAGTTACTGTTAAAATAAGAACTATATATAACTGAATAATAACACATTAAACAATAATAATTTATCTAATAAAGCAATATTTTACATTTGTAGTATTATACAATTGTAAACACTGTAATTACATTTGTATAAAACGCTTTTCAACAATAACTTAAATGCAATTAGTATGGTTATATACATTTGTAAATTGTAGTATTTGCATTTGTGAAAATATGAATGATTCACATTTGTATTCCGTGTTTACATTTGTCGTATGAATGATACTGAATTTTGTAAACAGCTAAATAAAGAAAACACCTTAGTGATTTGACAAGCCACTCACCTACCGATGCCAATTAAGGAGAATCAGATTTTACGTAAACAGAAAATGTAAATATTGAAGAAATATATTTTTGAATAAATGCATGTCATTTTTCAATGCTATTATTGACTAAAATTTACCTATGGTTATAAGCGAATGATTAAATATTGAAATCTCAACGAGTTACGAATGCTATTTTCTACTTCTAATTTATTGAATTCCAATATAATATTAATGTTGTGTGCGATCTCAATTTATAAATTCGAATCGAGAACAAGTAGATATAAATCCACGTATAACAAGCTGATGATTTTACAAAATCGTATGAACTGATTCATTGTAAATAAATTTGAAAAATTAAACGCTATGAATACAAAATTCAAGCTATAAGCCTGCCTTTGTTTTAGAGGTTTTGATAAGGTATTCAAACTACTAAAAAAGGCTGGCGAAAGACAGATACCCAGCAACACCAATATCCTTATAAATCTTTCTCCTTGGATATACCCTTCTTTCTTATACACAAAAAAAACCGGCTTAACGAACCGGTTTTTAAAAGCGTGAGGCTAAACTATTTCTTTAAAATCTTACCGGAAAAGATAAAAGTACCGTTCGAAACTTTTACCAGGTATATACCCGCCGGCAAGTAACTGATATCATTTACCTGAAGGCTACGCAATGAATTAACTTCTCCAGGAAGCGAAAAAATTATTTTACCCTGCATATCTAATATTTCGAGGCTATATTTTCCATTGATAGGCGTTGGAAACCCAATAGTAAGTTTGTCGGAAACAGGATTAGGGTAAATTGTAAGATTCACTTTTATATAATGATCAGTTACAGAGAGTGAGGTATAAGCCAACTCATAATTCGGAATCCCCCATCCAAGTAGCGAATCCGGTGCACTTGCCTGGTTTGAGGCAGCTTTAATAGCTTCAATTATTTCCATGTTATTTAGCAGTGGAAATGCCTGCCAGTAGCAAGCTGTCATTCCACAAATGATTGGTGATGAGAATGATGTACCACTGCCGATACTTAATCCCCCGGGAGAATAAATGGAGCTGTTCTGACCCTGTCCCGAAACAGTTGGTTTAATTCTTCGGTCATATGTTGGACCCAATGAACTGAATTCTGCCCTGTAGCCATTAGCATCAACAGCTCCTATTGAAAAAACACTGTCGCCATCAGCAGGAGCACCAATATATTTCCATGGATCAAAATCGCCGCCTGAGTTACCAGCACTATTAACAA
>Ga0105047_10001048_pt1 | contig 48788 bp, 41 predicted proteins | sample MAT04_FD_78384 | JGI IMG/M metagenome (GOLD analysis project Ga0105047, IMG submission 78384) | Freshwater microbial communities from Lake Fryxell liftoff mats and glacier meltwater in Antarctica - MAT-04 (megahit assembly) | ecosystem: Environmental > Aquatic > Freshwater > Ice > Liftoff...
GCCCAGCTCGCAGAAGCCGCTGCCCACACATCGGCTGTCGCGGTTGTGCGAGAGGACCCCGCCTCGGTAGCCGAGCGCATTCACCCCGCGCCGAAAGAGCCGGTTGTGCTCGCTGATGCGCTCTTCAGGGATCGGCGCGACGCCGAGCAGCGCTTCGACCTCCTCGAAGTAGAGCGCCATCGAACGATCGTCGAGGCTCGTGATCCCGTGATCTTCGCGCCACAGATCGAGGATCTCGGGATCGGTGCGCTTGATCAGGTTGGTGTTGTGGATGGTGGAGCCACCGACCCCACGGCCCGAGAGGATCATGGTCGACAGATCATCGGTGCGTCGCCCGCCCAGCTCGGCGAAGAGCTGAGGAATCATGTGCTCCTCGCGCTGATCGAAGTCGGTCGGCAAGTGATCCGCGCCTTCTTCCAGGACCAGCACGCTCTTGCCGTGTCGGGCCAGCTCGCGCGCAGCCATCGATCCGCCGGCGCCGCTGCCGACGATCACCACATCCACGCTGTACTCCGCGGGCGTCGGGACCTCGCGTCCGCGCACGAACGTCACGGCGTCCCTCCGCCAGATCGCGTGAGTCGCGCCGCGGCGACCCAGCCTCCCGTCGGCCGGTTCACCCACGGGCCGTCGTAGCCAATCGCGCCCCAGCTCAGCGGGTGGCTGAAGTACGCCATCACGCATAGCGACTTGAGCGCCCCGAACGCGCCGCGAAGGAGGCCCACCGAGCTCTCGCTCATCGCCTGAAGGACTGCGTCCTGATCCTCAGCACTCGCGCGAGTGAAGCGTGAAGGTACCCCCACCGAGAGCGGCAGCGCGTGCTCGAGTGCGTGGAGCAAGCGCAAGAGATCGCGGCGGTTGGCATCGTCGAGCTGGCTCACCAATCCATCGATCGTGAACGCGGCGTCGACCTCTTCGGGCAGCGGAAGATCATCCGCGTCGCGCCGCAGGATCCGGGCCGCGAGCGCGCTGACGATCACGAACTCTTTGGGGCTCAGCGCATGCAGACGCGTCGCGGTCTCACTCGAGACCTCGTAGCCGCTGGTCTGGTACGCGAACGTGCCGCCTATCCCCAGCATGAGTGCGCCGCCGACCCCCAAACGTACGAAGCGCCGCCGGCTCACTTTGGGATCCTCGGCGACCGAGGCGTTCATCTTCATCGTCGGCAGACGCGTGGTGAAGACGTTGGGCGGCGCCACCGTGGGCGGCGGAGGGCGCGAAGGCTCGGGCTCCTTCACCGCATGCGGAGGCTCGATCGTGGGCGGCGGCGGTCGCGTCGGGTCCGTCATCCGCGCCGGCGGAAGACCACGACACCCAGGAGCAGCAAGAGGCCGAGCAGGGGAGTTCGCTGGCTGCTCGCACCGGCCGCCGAGCAGCCGCAGGCGCCGCCGCTGATGCCGGGGGAGGTCATCGGCCCTGCATCCCTTCGCAGCGGGCCCGCGTCGGGCATGGGGACGACGAGCCCTTCGCCCGTCGCGCGGACGGTCACCAGCGGGCGATCGGGATCGTTGGTGTCGAAGGCCAAGAGCTGGTTGACTGCACCGTCACGCGTCGGTTCAAAGGCGACGACGACCTGTCGCTCGCCCCGCGGCGGCAACACCAGGACGTCGGTGGCCATGTCGAACGGCGCGTCGGGCATGCGAGGGCTGATGCGCAGCTCCGCCTCGCCCTCGTTGCGGAAGCGGACGTTCATCTCGACGCGATCGCCGACCTCGACGAGGCCGAACTCGAGGCGATCGTCTTGCACCACCACGTCGGGCAGCGGGATGTGGATCTCCGCGGGCAAAAAATCCGGGCTGCTCTCCTCATCGACGATCGGGATCGGGATGCTCGCGATGGTGTAGTCGAAGCGGCTTCCGAGGATCTCGATGAAGAGGGTCGGCTCCGCGACGAGCGAACCGGTGTACGTGATGGTGCCCACCGGATCGATGGCGACGTCTTCATAGGCGCCGTAACCCGTGGCTGAGGGCGCCGGCACGACCGCGTCGCCCTCATGCTCGGTGATGGCGATCGCCGGGTTGCCCGGGACCTCGCGGCGGATGACGTCGATGCGGTCGCCGCGGTAGCCGGCGTCGAGGCGTCCGTGCAGACCCAGCGTGAGGCCACCATCGACCCGCACACCTGCGATGCGCGGAATGATGCTCCCGAGCGAGATGGAGACGGCGTCGATGGTCTCGGTGGTGTCGCTCAGCGTGATCGGCCGAGGATCGGCGTTGGGCAACACGAAGGGATCGAAGAACGTCTCGTTCGCCAGGCGCAGATCGCGGGGGATGCTCGCGGGAAGCGGGATGTCGCCCTCCCAGGTGTAGCGAATCCCGGCGACGCGGACGTCGAAGCGGATACGCGCGATGATCTCGAGGCCGTAGTCGACCGAGACCCGACCGCCGCCCGTCATCCCGATGGGCAGGATCGAGAGCGCCGGCTGCCAGAAGGCGTACGTCGTTCCCATCATGTCGATCTGGGTCTCGCCCGCGAGATGGAAGGCCAGCCGGATCTGCAGCGGCGAGCCCGCCGGCACCCAGCCGGAGTCGAGATCGATCGTGTCGAACAGGCGGTCCGACCACATGAACATCACGTCATCGTCGAAGCAGCCCACGGCGTCGCCCGGACATTGGGCGCTGGCGGCGCTGGCGAGGGAGGACGCGGCGAGGGCGAGAAGGAAGGCGATCGAAGTTAGGCGCACGGCGCCCGCAGAATGCCACAGCCGCTCGCTGGATTGCGCGCTCGTGCGGCGGGCCCGGTCGCGGCCCGATCGGAGCAGCCTTGACTCACCCGCGCCCCCGCCTATACCTACGGCCCTTTTTCGCCGGCCCGCGCCAGAGATGCGCAACTTTCTACGCAGTTTCGGTTGAGGCGGATAGCAGAGATGGCTGAGTTCGAGATCAAGGTGACGGAGCTCGACGCGGGCGGGAAAGACTTCGTCTTTCCGATCCGCGTGGCGTGGCTCGCCGAGCAGCTCGAGGCGCTCGGCGACGCACGTGAGGGACTTCGTGCGCCGGACTTCGAAGGCAAGCTCTCGTTCTTCGCCGAGCAGGCGGGCACCGACGTCGTTCTGCAAGGCAGAGTGGTCGGCGGCCTGGTCGCCGAGTGCTCGCGCTGCCTCGGCGCGGCGCCCATCGCGGTCGACGCCGCGTTCGCGATGTTGCTGAGTGCGCGTGGCAAGGGGATCCGCCCCGTCGTCGGCGAGGAGGATCTCTCGCCCGACGAGATCGATCGCGAGTTCTTCACCGGCGATTTGATCGTGCTCGACGACGCGGTGCGCGAGCAGCTCCTGCTCGAGGTGCCCATGCAGCCCCTCTGCCAGCAGGACTGTGAGGGCATCCCCGTCCCCGAGTCGGTGAAGGGCCCGGCGGATCTGATGGCGGAGGTCGAGCCGGGGCCCGGATCGCTGGCTGCCGAATTGGCCAAAGCAGGGTTGGCCAAGAGCGACTTGGCCGGACAAGAAGCACCCGCCGTTCAGACGAATGGCAAACCCAGGACCAAGCGCGCTCGCTGAGCGCGCAGATCGAGGAGAGAGACAGTGGCACTTCCGAAGCGTCGAACGACCCGCATGAAGCGGAACATGCGCCGAGCCAACCACGACAAGGTGGCCGCGCCGAACATCGTCCCCTGCCCCAACTGCGGGGCGATGATGGTCCCCCATCGGGTCTGCGGATCCTGTGGTCAGTACGACGGCCGTCAGGTCGCGAAGGCCAAGGGCCAGGACGAGGCCGAGAGCAAGGGCTGATGCTCTCGCTCGACGGAAAGGTCGCGCTCGTCACTGGTGCCTCGCGGGGCATCGGTCGCGCCGCTGCGATCGCGCTCGGACGCCAGAAGGCGTACGTCGCGATCAATTACGCGGGCAACGAGCTGGCTGCATCCGAGGCGTTGGCTCTGGTGCGCGCGGCCGGTGGCGATGGCGAGATCATGCGCTTCGACGTCGGCGCCGCCGCCGCCGTCGAAGCCGCGATCTCGGACTTGGGCAAGCGCAAGGGCAAGCTCGACATCCTGGTCGTCAACGCGGGAATCGCGATGGACACCCTGCTCCTTCGGGTCACCGAGGAGCAGATCCAGAAGACGTTCTCCACCAACGTCAGTGGCGCGCTCTTCTGCACCAAGTCGGCCGTCCGCTTGATGATGAAGAAGCGCGTGGGCCGGATCATTCTGCTCTCGAGCGTGGTCGCCGAGTCGGGCAACCCCGGCCAGGCGGTGTATTCCGCGAGCAAGGCGGCGCTGCTCGGGTTGACGAAGACGCTGGCCCGGGAATATGCATCGCGCGGCATCACCGTGAACGCGGTCGCGCCTGGGTTCATCGATACCGACATGACCTCGACACTCCCCGCAGAGGCGAAGGCCGCCATCGTGGCCCAGACCCCGCTCGGACGGGTGGGGTCTCCGGAGGAGGTCGCCAGCGCCATCGTGTTCTTGGCGAGCGACGAGGCTTCGTACATCACCGGTCAGACCCTCCGTGTGAACGGTGGGATGTACGTCTGAGGTTTTCGGGCGGGTCCTCGGGACGCCCTCATTCACGAACGCCTTCGGGCGTTCCGATTCCGAACGCTGTCAAGGATAGGTCGAGGAAAAACATGGATATCGAGGCGAAGGTCAAAGAGATCATCTCGCAGCAGCTCGACGTGGACGTCGCGCAGATCAAGCCGGAGTCGGCGTTCATCGACGACCTGGGGGCCGATTCGCTTGCGATCGTCGAGCTCGTCCTGGCGTTCGAAGAGCAGTTCGACATCGACATCCCGGACGAGGATACGGAGAAGATCCGCACCGTCGGTGATGCGGTCACGTACATCTCGGCACGCAAGAAGTGAGGACGGAAGCGCGGCCTCCGTGGCCGCGCTTCTGCCTGTTTAGCTCGGAGGATTGAGCATGCGCAGAGTCGTGATCACCGGCGTCGGGGCGGTCAGCCCGTGCGGGCCCGATGTGAAGTCCACCTGGGACAGCGTCGTCGCCGGCAAGAGCGGCATCGGCATGATCACGCGCTTCGACGCGTCTCAGTTCGCCGCGAAGATCGCTGGCGAGTGCCGCGACTTCGAGGTCGAGAAGTACTTCGAGAAGAAGCGGGTCCGCGAGGGCGATCGTCACATCCATCTGGCGATGGGCGCGGCGACCCAGGCGGTCGCGGACGCGGATCTCGGCGAGCTCTCCGAGGAGGAGAAGGAGCGCACCGGGACCTTCGTCGGCGTGGGCCTCTGCGGGCTCGAGTTGGTCGAGAAGCAGAAGGAAGTGCTCCTCGAGAAGGGGCCCCGGCGCATCACGCCGTACTTCATCCCTGCCGCCATCGCGAACCTGGCCCCCGGTCAGATCTCGATGCGCTTTGGCTACAAGGGACCGAACTACACCACGACGAGCGCGTGCTCGTCCGGTGCCCACGCGATCGGCGAGGCGTTCCGTTGGATCCAGCGAGGCGATCTCGATCTCGCCGTGGGTGGGGGCGCTGAGGCGGCCATCACTGGCCTCGGGATCGGTGGCTTCACCGCGATGCGTGCGCTGAGCGAGCGCAACGATGAGCCCGCCAAGGCGAGCCGCCCCTTCGATAAGGGACGCGATGGCTTCGTGAGCGCCGAGGGCGCAGGCCTGCTCATCCTCGAGGAGCGTGAGCGCGCGATGAAGCGCGGGGCGAAGATCTACGCCGAGATCGTCGGCTACGGCGCGACCTCGGACGCCTACCACCTGACCCAGCCGGCGCCCCAGGGCGAGGGCGCGCAGCGGGCGATGCGCAACGCGCTCAAGGACGCGAAGATCAACCTCGAGCAGGTCGACTACGTGAACGCGCACGCGACCTCGACGCCGATCGGCGACAAGCAAGAGCTGCAGGCGCTCAAGGGGGTGTTCGGTGAGCACGCCCTGGCCCGCAAGCACGGAAAGGGCGTGTGGGCTTCGGCCACCAAGGGGGTGACGGGTCACCTCCTCGGCGCCGCGGGCGGTATCGAGGCGGTGTTCGCGGTGCTCGCGATGCACGACGGGGTCGTACCTCCGACCGCGAACCTCGACGATCCGGATGACGAGGCTGAGGGCATGGAGCTCGTCCCGCACGAGGCCCGCAAGCGGCAGCTCGACGTGGTCTTGAGCAACGCCTTCGGGTTCGGCGGGACCAACGTGACCCTGGTCTTCCGGCGTCCTTCCTAGCCCCGCAGCGCTACCGATGAACGTTTCGCGCAGCGACGAGCAACGGAACCAGGCGATGGCGCACACCGGATCGATCGTTCTCGCTGCCGACCACGCGGGCCTTCCTCTCAAGGAGGAACTCGTGGCGTTGCTCGGCGAGCTCGGGCGGACGTTCGAGGATCTCGGGACCCACGACGGGGCGTCGGTGGACTACCCCGACTACGCGCATGGCGTGTCGAGCGCCCTGACCGAGGGCAAGCACCAGATCGGCATCTTGGTGTGCGGGACCGGCGTGGGGATGTCGATCGCTGCGAACCGTCACCCGAAGATCCGCGCGGTCGTGTGCAGCGAGCCCTACAGCGCCGCGATGGCCCGCCGTCACAACGACGCGAACGTGTTGTGTCTGGGTGCGCGGGTAGTGGGCGTCGGGCTGGCGCGCGAGATCGTCGAAGCGTTCCTTGCTGTCGACTTCGAGGGCGGGCGCCATCAGCGTCGGGTGGAGAAGATAGAGGTGCCCTGATGGGCCGCCATCACCCGCCTCGTGATCGAGACCAAGCGATGAAGCTCCCCGTCACCCCCGAGTTCCTGGCCCAGGCGAGCGAGTACCAGCTCCGCCACCAGTGCGAGGACTGCATGCTCTACGACGCAGACAGGCCCGTGCGCGATCGCTGCGCCCACGGCTATCCGACCGACGAGCATGCCCGCGCGTTCGCGCAGCTCGAGCTCGTGTTCTGCAAGGACTTCGAGGCCGTCTGAGCGCTCAGGGGATGCTCAGCTCTCAGGGGATGCTCAGCTCTCAGGGGATGCTCAGCTCTCAGGGGATGCAGAGCCCGTCGGTGCAGGTCTCGCCCACGGCGCAGCGGTTTTGGGGGCCGGCGTCGTTCACGCCCGGGGTGTCGGGGCAGCGCGGCAGCGCGTCACAGACCTGGCGACACACGCCGCCGTAGCAGTGGGTGCCTGGCTCGCACGCGCAGGCGCCGACCGTGGGGTCGCACGCGGGGTCGGGGCAGGTCGCGCCGATGGCGATGCGTCCGGCGAAGTAGCAGACCGGACCCTGGTCGCTGTCGGTGCAGACGCTTCCGTCGGCGCAGAGTAGGCCGGGGACGACGACGCCCACGCCGCACGCGTTCTGCGTATCGCGGGCGCACGGCAGCAGACATCGGCGCAACGACGTGCCCGTGATGGTGGTGCACACGTAGTCGTCGCCGCACGGCGCGCCGTCGTCGCAAGGGGCGCCCCGACCCGGGGTGCAGGCCGTCACGGTGAGCATCAACAGGAGGACGCGCCGCACGGCCGACTAGTGCACCGCCGCGGCTCGTCGATCAAGGGCGAGGCGCTTGCGGACCCGTTCTTCGGCGCGATATGGTCGCCGATGAACGAACACCGGGTCCTGATCGTGGGAGGTGGCCTCGCCGGCTTGGCCGCCGCGACGGTGCTCTCCGAGCGGGGGATCGACGTGCGGCTCTTCGAGAAGGAGCCGTTCCTCGGTGGTCGGGTGGGCGGCTGGACGGATCGTCTCAGCGACGGGACGCCGTTCGAGATGGAGCGCGGCTTCCACGCGTTCTTCCGCAACTACCACAACGTCCGCGCGCTCCTTCGGCGGGTGGATCCCGGGCTCGATCAGCTCCTGCCGCTGACGGACTATCCGCTCCTCGGTCCCGGTGGAGCCCGCGAGTCGTTCGCCGATCTCCCGCGCGCGACGCCGTTCAACGTGATGGAGCTGGTGCGCCGGACCCCGTCTCTGACGCTCAGGGATCTCGCGAAGGTCCACGTGCCGAGCGCGCTCGAGATGCTGCGCTTCGATCCGGAGCAGACCTACACCCGCTGGGATCGGACGACGGCGCGCGAGTACCTCGATGCGCTTCGCTTCCCGCCGGATGCCCGTCGCATGCTGTTCGAGGTCTTCGCCCACTCGTTCTTCAACCCGGAGGACGAGTACTCGGCAGCCGAGCTCCTCGCGATGTTCCACTTCTACTTCTTGGGGAACCCGGAAGGGCTGCCCTTCGACGTGATGAAGCGGCCGTTCTCGCATGCCTTCATCACCCCGCTCCTGCGCTACCTCGAAGCACGGGGCGCTTCGTGTACTACGGGTGTCGAGGTCGAGCGGATCGAGCGCACGTCCGATCGCTGGGTGCTGCACGTCGGGGGCGAGCGCGTGGTGGGTGATGGCCTGGTGCTCGCGAGCAACGTGCCGGGCATCCACGCGCTCCTCGATCGTTCGGGGGGCGTGTTCTCGGGGCCGACCGAGCGCAGCTTGCGTTCGCTCGAGGTCACCGTGCCCTTCGCGGTGTTGCGTCGGTTCTACGATCGGCCGGCGCCCTCAGGCGCCTCGGCGTTCGCCGGGACCGCGGGCCTCGGCATCCTGGACAACATCTCGGTGTACGAGCGGTTCGAGGACGAGAGCCGCGACATCGCGACCCGACGCGCCGGCTCGGTGATCGAGCTCCACGCGTACGGGCTGCCGCGCGACATGGGAGAGGACGCGATCCGCGCGGAGCTGATCGAGGGATTCGAGCGGATCCACCCCGAGATGCGAGGCGCGGGCGTCACCGACGAGCGCTTTCTGCTCCGCGCCGACTGCCCAGCGTTCGCGCCAGGCAGCCACGCGCTCCGGCCCACGGTGCAGACGTCGTTCCCCGATCTCGCGCTCGCTGGCGACTACGTGAAGCTCCCCTTCGCCTCGGCGCTGATGGAGCGCGCGACCACCTCCGGCATGCTCGCCGCGAACCTGCACCTCGCGCGCTTCGGGATGCGCCCTGAGCCTATCCGCCGAGGTCCGCCCAAGGGGGTGCTGACCTCGCGCTCGTGGCGCCACGCAGGTGCGCACGCGTGAAGTGTCTCGGCGCGCTGGTCGTTTCCCTCGCGCTGGGATGCCAGTGCACTTCTGGATCCCCCGCTGCTCCGGTGGACGATCTCGAGGAAGCGCGGCCCTTTTTGACCACCTACGCGGATCTGCTCGAGGCGGGTTACGGGGACGCGCTCGCGGGGGCTCGCGATCTGCGACGCGCGCTCACGCCGCTGGCCGAGGGCGAAGCGACGGAGGCCTCTCTCACTGAAGCGCGCGCCGCGTGGATCGCCGCTCGACCAGCATACTTGGAGACCGAGGTGGCTCGCTTCTACGGAGGACCCATCGACGGGGAGCACGGTCCGGAGCCTCGCATCAACGGCTGGCCGCTGGATGAGGCGTACCTCGACTACGTGCAGGCGGGCGACGGCGGTCGACTGGCGGGGGGACTCGTCAACCTCCCGGCCGAGCTCGAGGTGATCTCTGCGAGCAGCCTCTCGGCGGCGAATCTGCGGGGTGGCGAGGAGAACATCGCGGCGGGCTACCACGCGATCGAGTTCCTGCTCTGGGGGCAGGACGTGTCGGCTGAAGGCCCCGGGGCGAGGCCGTTCACCGACTTCGTCGAGGACCCGAGCGTCGCGACCGCCCCGCATACCGAGCGTCGGCGGGCGATGCTCGGAGCGCTCGGCGCGCTGCTCGAGACCGATCTTGGGACGGTCGCGGACGCCTGGCGGAGCGGCAGCGACACCAACTTCCGCTCGGCGTTCGTGCGCATGCCGACCCGCGACGCGCTGCGCCTCGTGCTGCTGGGGATGGCGTCGCTCGCGGGGACCGAGCTCGCAGGCGAGCGGCTGAACGTGCCGTATCTGACCCGCGAGCGCGAGGACGAGCACTCCTGCTTCAGCGACACCACGCAGCGCGATCACCCCAACGACGCCCGCGGCCTGCGAAACGTGTACCTCGGTCGCTACACCCGGACCGACGGCAGCGTCGTCGAGGGGCCCTCGCTCTCGGCGGTGGTGGCCCGCCGCGATCGCGCGCTCGACACGAGGATGCGCGCACAGCTCGACGCCGCGATCGCTGCGCTCGAGGCCATCCCGCACCCGTTCGATCGGGCGATCCTGGGCGAGGACGACGCGCCGGGGAGGGTGGCGATCCGCGCTGCGATCCGCGAACTACGGGGCCTGACGGTGAGCCTCGTGGCGTTGGGGGCGCTCTTGGGGGTCCGGTTGAACCTGGTTGATTGAGCGTGTCGCGGCCTGGCGCTCCCGCCGTGCGCCCCCACGGGAACCCGTCGATCGGACGGATCCCGGTTCATTCGGCGCGCGGCTTCCGGTAGAGTGCGCCTCGCAAGTCGTTCCGGATGTCGAGCACGCCGCCCCCTAGCCATGGCGCCCCGCCGCCGCCCCCGAAGGCGCCGGAGCTGCCCCGCGTTCCCCCCCCGATCCCGGGCGCTGCCGCGCATGCGGGCGCGAGGCCGCGTCCTCCGCAGGTGCCGTCTCCCGGGATGCCGCCTCCACCGCCTCCACCGCCATCGCTGGTGCCCGAACCGGACGAGGTGGACGCTTCGTCGCCGGGCTCGGTGAGGCCTGCCTCTGCTGCGGTGCCCACGAGGCCGCCTCCGCCTCCAGGCTCCGCGCCGCCGCCGCCGGCTTCGGGGCGCCCCGCGTCCGTTGCCCCGGCGTCGATTGCCCCAGCGTCCGGCGCGCCGCCTCCGCGTGCGGCCAGCACCGCGGCCCCCGCCGGACCGACTTCGGTGCTCCCGGCCGCAGCCGTGCCGCTGCGCGCCGAGGTCGAGGCAGGCGGCGATCGGACCCGCCAGGCGATCTTGCTCTACGAGATTGGCTACATCGTCGAGCGCGACGCGAGCCACGACGCGCAGGCAGTGCGCGAGTACCTCGGCGCCTACAACCAGGATCCCAGCTTCCGTCCGCCGCTGTTCGCGCTGCTGCGGCTCTTCGAGCGCCGTCGATCGTTCAAGAACCTCGCACGCCTCTATGAGGCGGAGCTGAAGAGCGCCACCTCGGGGCAAGAGCGCGCGTCGGCGATCATCGATCGCGCGGCGCTGCTGAGCGATCACCTCGATCAGCCCGAGCAAGAGGTCTCCCTCCTCGAGCAGGCCTGCGACGAGGACGGAGAGTCCACCGCCGCGCCCTTGATGCTCGAGTGGCGCGCTCGTCTGAACGGAGACCTCGAGTCCATCCGAGCGGCGCTCCAGCTTCGCGCGGGGCGCACGAAGGACACCGTCCTCAAGGGCCTGCTGCTGGTCGAGCTCGCTGCGGCGCGCGAAGACGCCGGCGACCTCGACGGGGCGCTCGAGACCTTGCGGGCGGCCGCGCGTCTCCCGGTCGATCGCGCGCGCTTCCTCGCCGCTCTCGAACAGACCGCCCGTCGCCACCAGCGCTTTCCCGAGCTGGTCGCTGCGCTCGAAGGACAGGCCGCCTTGCGGGGAGCCGAGACCGACGAGCCGTCCGGTCTGGCCGCTGCGGGCTTGTGGCTCGAAGCGGCGCGCTTGCGCTTGGTCCAGCTCGGCGACGCCGAGGGTGCCCGCGTCACCCTCGAGAAGGCCCTCGCGGTCGCGCCCGACGACGTCGCGCTCCTGCGCGAGCACATGCTCGCGTGCGAGGCGGCGGGCGACGCGGCGGCGGCGGCCGAGGGCGCTGCGCGGGTCCTCGACCGCGGCGTCGAGAACCGGCACGCGGCGCCCTTCTACTTCCGCTTGGCCGAGGCCGCGCAGATGCAGGGGGACGCCGCGCAAGCGGTCGCTCGCCTCCGCCGTGCAGCCGAGGTCGCGCCCGAGTCCGTGGCCATCCGCGCGACCCTCGAGGACGTGGCGCTGGGCGGCGGCGATCTCGGGCCCGTGCTCACGGATCTGGATGAGCAGGGCGACTCGTTGCTCGCGCGCGGCGAGGGCGCTGCGGCGGCGGTCTGCTTCCTCCGCGCGGCCGCGTGGGCGCGGGACGTCGGGCGCAGCCAGGCCCACGCCGAGGCGCTCTACGATCGGGCGCTGGCGGCGGGTGCCGACCGGGTGCTGGTGCTGCGGGAGCGGCTGATCGCGACCTCCGAGCTCGGTGATCTCGCCGGCGGCACCGGTATCCAGGCGATCGTCGATGGCGCGCTCGCGCTGGCCCGCGAGACCGGCGTCGATCCGGTCGAGGCGAGCACGTGTTTGCGTGTCGCGTACCACGCGGCGCTCGCCACGCCGTACGAGGATCCCACCCGGGTCGCTCGCATCCGCAGCGTGCTCGAGGTGGCGATCGAGCATCCCCGCGCGCGCAGCGAGTGGGCGGCCGACGCCGCAAGGCTCTTTGCCGCCGGCCGTGTGGTGGGCGGCGAGGGCGCGCCCTCCGCGGCCGTCGACGTCGGCCTCTTGGTCCGCGCGCACCAAGTCCTCGCCAGCGACGCGGAGAGCCCGGATCTCGCCGCCGCTCACCTCTGCGCAGCGGCGCGCGCGTCGGTGCGCGGAGGCCAAGAAGATCAAGCGATCGAGCTGCTCAAGGCCGCCGTCGGCAAGGTGCCGTCGCAGCGGTACGCGATCACTCTCCTCGAGGAGATCTACCGACGACGAGGCGACGCCGACGCGGTCGTGCGCATCCTCCGCGATGCGGCGTCCGGCGATGCGAGCGGGCGAGCGATGGTGGGGCAGCTGCTCTCGGCGGGCGCGGCGGCGGAGAGCGCGGGCGATCCGGCACTGGCGACCTCGACCTACCGCGAGGCGCACGAGCGCGATCCCGACGCGGAGGGCCCGCTGAACGCGCTGCGTCGCGTAGCGGAGCGATCGGGGGATGGTGCGCGGCGGATTGAGGCGATCAGTCTGCTTGCCGCCCGCGAGGCCCGCTTGATGGACGGACAGGGCGTCGCTCCGACGCCAGTAGCGAGCCTCGAGTTGGGCGAGCACGCGCTCCTGACGGGCGCGAGCGCCGACGGGATCGTGCCGCTTCGGCGAGCGCTCTCCTCGGAGCCCACCCGGGTGTCGGCGGCGTTGGCGTTGGCCCTGGGAAGCGACGCGAGAGCCCGCCTGGCGGGCGTTCGAGGCTTGGTCGAGCCGACGGGCGCCGCCGCGCTGGTGCTGCGGGATCAGCTCACGTTGGCCAGCACCCTGCGCGCCGAGACGGGCAGTGAGGAGCCCGACGTGGACGTGCTCGCCTCGGCCGACGACGCGATGGATGCGGCCGACGCGCTCCTGGCCCACGACCCGGGCGAGCGCGTCGCGCTCCTGGACCGTCTGCAAGCATCGAAGGTGGGATCCGTCGAGCGCGCGACCGCGCTCTTCGAGATCGCCGACGCGACGGATGACGATGCGCTCGCCGCCGAGCTCACGCTGGCCGGGATGCGCGCGTGCGCGGCGGTCGCGCTTGCAGGCGAGGAGGCCGAGGACGCGACGCTGCGCGCCGCCGAGATAGCGGATCGGGCGCCCGAGTCGTTCGACGCTGCCCTCGCGTATGCGGAAGCGTTCGGGGACGTGGACGACGCGGGGGAGCGCGCGGAGGCGCTGAGCCGTTTCCTCCCGCTCCTCGGCAAGGTTGGCCTCTCGCATGCCGAGCAGACCTCGCTACGCCTCGAGCACGCGCGCGCGCTGGTGGACGCGGTGCGCGGCGACGAAGTGATCGAGACGTTGAGTGAGCTCGCGGAGGATCGCGACGACCTCGCGGCTTTCGAGACGCTGCGGGTCGCGGCACGGGACGCCGGCGCTCACCGGATGGTGGTGCTCGCGTGCGACCGGCTGGCCGAGGTGGTCGAGGGGGAGCTCCGAGCACAGCTCCTCGAAGAAGCCGCGGCGGTCCTGATGGACTACCTCGAGGTCGATGAGGAGGCCGAGCCGCGCCTTCGCGCCGCGCTCGCCGAGGATCCCCGCCGTCCGATCGCGTACGCCCGCTTGCACGACGTGCTCTCCGATCGGGGGGATGACGCCGCGCTCTTGGCGCTCTTGGTCGCGCGCATCGACGTGACCGACGATCCCGACGCGCTGGCGCCGCTCTTCTACGAGGAGGCTCGTCTGCGCCGCGCGCTCGGCGAGCGCGACGAGGCGCTGGGCGCGCTCGACAACCTGTTCATGCTCGAGGCCGAGCACGTCGGCGGCCTCGCGCTGCTGGTGGAGATCCACGTCCAGCTCGAGAGTTGGCAGGAAGCGGTCGATGCGCTGCGCCGCCTCGCGGAAGCGGCCGATGTGCCCGCCGCCCAGCGCCGGATAGCTCGCCTCGGCGCCGCCGATTTCCTCGAGAAGCGACTCCAAAAGCCGGATGAGGCAATCCTCGAGCTGAAGGCCATCGAGGCGCTCGGCCTCGGCGATCGCAACTTGTATGAGCGCATGGCCGCGATAAGCGAGCGCGCGGGGGACGACGACGCGTCGGTGGCATCGCTGGAGAAGGGCGCGGAGGCCGCGACCGATCGCGGTGAGCGCGCGTCGCTCCATCGACGCCGTGCTCAACTGCACGAGCGTCGGGGCGAGCAGCCCCGAGCGGCCGCCGCCTACCGTGACGCGCTCGCGGCGGCGCCGCTGGATGTCGCGGCCGCGGACTCGCTCGGTCGATTGGTCGCGCTCGAGGAGCGCAGGGGCATCGGCACCAAGCTGGAGGAGGCGGCGCGCGCCGCGCTCTCGGCGGATCCCAGCGAGCCGTCACTGTTGCGCGCGCTGCGCAGCGCGGCGCTGCTGAAGAGCGATCCCGAGCTCGAGCGCACGGTGCTCGTGGCCTTGGTCGCCGCGCGCATGGCCGAGGGCGGCGAGGAGCGCGGTGGCGTGCCGGTGGTGCTGCCGATGCGCGATGGAGCGACCCTGAGCGATGCTGCGCTCGCCGCGGTGCGGCTCGATACCCAGCTCGACGGGGCCGACGTGCGGGCCGTGCTCGAGCTCGCCGAGCTCGCGACGGAAGTGCTGCTGGAGCTGGATCGGCTGGACCCATCGAGCTTCGGGGTGGGCCGCGCGGAGCTCATCCGGGGCGGCGCCGCCAGCAGCGCGACCGATCTCGTAGCGCTCGCTACCGTGCTCGGTGCCGCGCCCGCAGAGCTCTATGTGGGCGGGCGGGATCCTGCTGGCAGCTTCGGGCTCAGCTACCGCGGCAAGCCGCTGTGGGTCTTCGGCGCGAGCGCGCACGAGACCCCGGTTCGATCCCGATTCCTCACCGCGCAGCTCGCGCTCGGACTTCGGCTGGGCGTCAGCCCGATCGTCCAACGCATCGTGCGGGAGGGACCCGACGCCGCGATCGACGCGCTCTTGGCGACGGCGGCTGCGGCCGGCGCACCGATGGAGGCAGGTCGCGGGCGTGCTGGGGTCGAGGCGATGAGCGCGCGTCTGGCCAAGGTCGTCGGTCGTCGCACCCGCCGCGCGGCGCCCGAGGTCGTCGCGAAGCTGGGGGATGGGCGCGCGGCGGCGGCGTACGTCCGCGGGTTGCGCGCGACGCTGCTCCGGGTCGGCGCGCTCACCAGCGGTGATCTCGGGCTGGCGCTCGACGCCGTGGGCGGCAGCGGCGTCGCTCGCACCGAGCGATCTACGCGGGAGAACGCCGAGGCGCGGGAGCTCCTGCGCTTCTGGATCTCGCCTGCCGCAGCCACTTTCCGGACGGAGCTCACTGGACGATGAGCGACAACGATCAGAAGCCCGACGACGGCGGCCTCGATCTCGACTGGGATGACGCACTCGCGGATCTCGAGAAGGAGCTCGAGGAAGGCTCGTTGACCGCCGAGTCGGCGCCGATGCCGCAGAAGGCGCCGCCCAAGCCGGCGGGACGCCCGCTCTATCAGCCGCCGACCGCCGACGAGCTGCTGCGCATGAAGGCCCGTGACGTGCGGCAGACCGCGCCGCAAACGGCGCCGCCTCCGCCCGCCGCGCCCGTGGGGTCGGTGGGTTACGACGAGGATGAGGACGAAGACGAGGGCCGGACCATGGTGGGGGCGCTCTCGGAGCACCTGCGCAGTCGACTCGCGTCACGCTCGGATCCGCCGCCTCGCACCACGGCGCGGCCCGAGGCCCGCGAGAGCAGCCCTGGCGATTCACCAGCCCGCAACAGCGCCGTCGATCTCGACTTCGATGGGCTGCTCGATGGGTTCGACGGGGAGACCTCGATGTATCCCGCGGAAGTGCCGCGGGTGTTGAGGGCCTCTCAGCCGGGCCCGGCGCGCAAGCCGCCGCGTCCCGCTTCCGAAGCCCCCCCGCGTGAGACGGCGCCGCCGCTCGCGCCGACGCCTGCGATAGGTCAGGTGCGTCCGCCCGGGTTCGCCGCACGGCCTCCGGCACCCCCGCGGCCGATGCCGCCTCGCGCGGCTGCGCCCGCCATCCCTCGCCCCGGTGTCGGTGGCGTGCCGCGTCCCGGGGGGCTCACTGCCCCGGATGCGAAGGCGCCTCCCGCGCCGTTGACTGCGCCCAAGCCAGTGGCCCCGCCGCTCGGTCGCGGCGCCTCAGCGCTCGCCGCCGCGATCGCTGCCAAGCGAGCCGCAGCCCAGAAGGCACCCGACGAGCCGGCGCTCGCACCGCCCGTCGTGCCCGCCCCCGATCGCGCGGGCGCGAATCCGTCGCCCTTCGCGCCCCCTCTGGTCGTGGCCCCGCCCACGCTCGAAGAGGTCGCGCTCGCTGAGCAAGACGCCGAGCTCGACGACGTGCTCGCCGCGTTGGACATGGACCTCGATCCTGCGCCGGCGCAGTCCCCTCTAGCGTCCACCGCAGAGTCGTCCGCAGAGTCGAGCGCAGAGTCGAGCGCCGAGGAGGCATTCTTCCGCGAACCCCCGCAGGTGAAGGCCCCGCAGTCGATCGAGGAGGATTTGCGCGACCTCGACGACGAGGCGATGAGCGTCGACGAGGCACCGTCCGAGCCCGAGGACGCGGTGCTGTCGCCGGAGGTTGGGTCGTCCGAGGTCGCGTCGTCCGAGGTCGCGGTCGACGAGAGCGAGGACGAAGCGGTCATGATCGTCGCGGGGGACGACGATGACGACGCGGAGTTCACCGTGTCGGCCGGCGACGACGACGACGCGGAGTTCACCGTGTCGGCCGGCGACGACGGCGACGAGATGGATGACTACGGCGACGAGGAGCCGCCGACCACCGTCGCGGGCAGCGCTTCGCTACCCCCGCCGTCGACGATGTCGAACGTGGCCGATCGAGGCGCGATGGCAGCGCGCTTCAGCGTCCGCTCCCGCAAGCCCCGCAAGGAGCTCTATCCGCTGGTGGGTCGCACGCCGCAGCACCGTCTGGCGCGCGCCGAGCTGCTCGAGTCGCTCGCCGCCAAGTCGAAGGGCCCGCACGCCGCGCGCCTTTTGCTGTCTGCCGCGGAGCTCCGCCGAGGCACGGGCACCGAGGGCCAGATCGATGGGCTGCTGACCCGCGCGCTCGACGCTGCGCCTACGGATCCGAGCGCGCTCCGCGCGGCGCGGGCTCGGGCCACGTCGGCGGGCGATCGAGATCGACTGATCGCCCTCTACACCGCGGAAGCGGGGGGGACCTCGCGCTTGGCGCTCCTCGCCCAGCTCGCGCTCTTCGAGCACGGCGCAGTCGAGCGGCCTGCGATGTTGGCGGCGCTGACGCGCCTTCGTCAGAGCGATGTGTCCGGTCGCTCGATGTTGTTGCCGCTGGCGGGCGTCGCGCCGGGGGCCAGTGAGGATCGCGAGCGGGCGCTCGTGCAGGCCTCGACCAACACGACGGACGCGGCGCTCGCGAACGCGCTTCGGCTCGTCGCTGCGGCGTCGGCGACCCACCGCGATGATGCTCCGGCGATGCACGCCCTCGGCGAGGCGCTGGGGGCCGATGGCATCCTGATCCGAGCGCGGGCGCGGGCGCGACATGCCGCCGAGCCGGGCGGATTGCGCGAAGCGCTCGAGGCGCTGGGGCCTGCGCTTGGTGACGCAGGCGCGGCGGTCGGTGAAGCCGCGCGTCGGTTGGCCGCGCTGTCCGAGATCGAGGCGGGCCGTGTCGCGGAGGCGCTCGAGGCGATCCGCGGTGCGTCGAGCCCGGCGTCTCTTCGGGTACGGGCTCGGGCCGCCGCCCTGAGTGGCGACGTCGACCAGGAGATCGAAGCGCTCGCGATGCTGGCGCAGAAAACCGGCTCCACGGAGCGCGCTACGTCGCTCGCGAGGGTGGCTGAGCTGCGCCTCGCTCGAGGCGAGCTGGATCTCGCAGAGGAAGCGCTGCGCGGCGCCTCGCTCGCCGATCCGGAGCTGGCCGCACCTCGGGTGGTTCGTGCGCAGCTCTCGCGTCTCGATCCCGCTCGCGCAGCGCGGACCGCGACCGCACCGGAGCCGGGTGCCTCCCTGGCGGCGAAGGCGACCTACGGCACGATCGAGTCGGAGCGAAGCGCGCTGGGCATCGCGGAGAACGAGGACGACGCGCCGCTGGCCGCAGACGTACTCGGCTTGGATGTCGCGGCCGAGCTCAATCTCTCGGCCCGCGAGGCTGTCGATCCGCTCTTGCTCGGGCTGCGACGCCACGCCGAGCGCCTCGGGCTCGAGCATCGGACGGGCGCGCTGCTCGCGCTGTCGGTGGAGGCGCGCGCCGCAGGTCGCGACGAGGAGGCGAGCCGTGCTCTCGAGGAGGCCCGCGCCGCGAGCCCCGAGAGTGAGCTGGTCCTGACCGAGGTCGCGCGCTTCTCGCCTCCGAGCGATGCAGCGGCTGCGATGCTGGGCGCGAGTGCCGCGTCCGCTGCGCCTCGTCGGGCATCGACCCTCGCGCTGCACGGCGCGCACCTGCTCGAGCACGCATCGCCCGAGGGGCCGTCCCCCGAGGGCGGCACGTTGGAGATGCTCTCCGCCGCGCGCCGCGCCACCGACGCCGATCCCACGAACGACGTGGCGTGGCTCACGCTCTCGCGCGCCGCCAAGGGCGCGGGCGATGCGGGCACGTTGGCCGAGGCGGAGCAGCGGCTCGGCGAGCTCGCGAGCACCGATCGCGACGCCGCCTCGCACTTCATTCGCGCCGCGCTGGCCCGTGCGGGCGACGATCCGGCGGCGGCGGGCGCATTGCTTTCGAAGGCTCGCGAGCGCGCCCCCCGCGATCTGGTGCTCTTCGCGCTGTCGATGCGGCTGGGCGAAGGAATGGCGAACGTCGAGCGCGCGGCGCACCTGGAGGCGAGCCTGCTGGACGCGCCCGAGGCGTTGGCGCCGGCGCTCGCGCTCGCCGCCGCCAGCACCTTCGAGGCGGTGGGTGACCACGCGGGCGCGCTGCGCGCGCTGGGACCTTCGCGGGCTCGCGAGGCGGTCGGTGCGAGCGCGCTTCGCGCTCGGGCGCAGCTCGGCGCTGGACACGTGAACGAGGCGCGCACCGAGCTCCTGGAGCGCTCGCGTTCGGGCCCGGCGTCCTCCCAAATAGTCGCGCTGGAGGCCCTGGTTGCCCTCGAGGAGCGTGCCGGTGATCTCGCTGGCGCGCGCACGGCGCAGGGCGCGATCCTCGAGCTCGCGCCGCGTCACCTGCCGTCGCTTCGCTGGCTGGAGCGCCACGCGATGGTGGAGGGCGGCGAGGACGAGCTGCATCGTGTCGAGCAGCAGCTGGTGGACGCGCTCGAAGATCCGGGCGACGCGATGGCGCACCTGCGTACTGCGGTACGCCTCGCCGCGAGCCGCGGTGAGTCCACCGGCGACGCGGCCGACGCGCTGCTCCTGCGAAGCGCCTCGAAGGTGCGCACGGATCTCTGGTTCGCCCGACGGCTGGTCGCGGCGGCGCGGGCCTCGGGGGATCTCGAGCGCACCACCGCGGCCGAGCGCGCGCTGGTGACCCAGGTGACCCGCGCGCCCGAGCAGGCATCGCTCGCCCTGCGAGCGGCCGAGACTGCCGCGTCCGCGGGCGCGACCGCGGCGGAGCGCGCGGCGATTCTCGCCGAGACGGAGCAGGCCGCGCCGGAACATCCGGTGCTGCACGCAGAGCTGGCCAGGCTGCTCGACTTGCTCGGCGACGCGGCGCGCAGCGTCGCCGCGTGGCAGCGAGCAGGCGACGCCAGCCTGGTGCCGGCCACGCGCGCCGCGGCCTATCACCGCGCGGGCGTGCTCGCGGAGGACGAGGTGGGAGACGAGGAGCGCGCCCTGGGTCTCTACGAGCTCGCGGCGGAAGCGGACGTGACCCACGGCGACGTGTTCACTCGAGCGCAACGCATCCTGGAGCGTCGCGGCGACGTGGATCGCCTCAACGCGCTCTTGGCCAAGCGCCTCTCTGCGGGCGGCGACGCGGAGGGGCTCGTCGACCTGCACATCGCGCAAGCGAAGCTGCGCGACGGCGCAGGCGACCGAGATGCCGCCCGCGCCGCGCTGCGCTCGGCGCTCGAGCTCGCGCCCGAGCACCCCGTCGCGCTGAAGCGGCTCGCGGAGCTCTCGCTCGCCAGCCAGGACCATCGCTCCGCGGCGGACGCGCTCATTCGTCTGGCGCGGGTGCGCAAGGATCGCGAAGAGCTTCGCTGGGTGTTCTTCGCGCTCGGCGACATCTACGATCTTCACATCCCCGATCCACGTAGGGCGGAGGCCGCGTGGAAGCGGGTGCTCAAGCTCTCGCCCGACGACCTACCCTCGATGGAGCGCCTTGCGGCCCTCTATCTGCGCGAGGGACCCCGCGAGTCGGCGATCGAGCAGCTCGAGCTCCTCATCAAGGCCGAACCCGATCCCGATCGGGCGCGGGATCATCACCTGGCGCTCTCTCGGGTGCTCGAGGACAGCGGCGATGGCCGGAAAGCCGAGCAGGTGCTGGAGTCCGCGCGACGCATCGCCCCGACCGATCTGGCGACCCTCAAGGCGATGGCCGACCTCTACACCCGCCAGCGCGCCCAGGCGGCGCTCTCGATGCACTTGAATCGCGCGGTCTCCGACTTCCGCCACGCGCTCGAGACCGACGTGGCGGACACGGCCGCGTGGCTCGGTCTGGTCGAGGTGTTGGCGTGGCGCCGGCGTGAGGACGCCGCCCGCGTCGCGGCCTCCGCCGGGACCGCGATGGGCATCGTCGACGTGGAGCTCTCGAGGCGGCTCGACGAGGGGGGTGGCGCGCCGGGGGTCCCGCTCGCGCTGGGTGACGAGTCGATCGAGGACGCCATCGCGCCCGCGGCCGTGACCGGTCCGCTGCGCGCCGCGTTCCGCGCGTTCGGCGCGATGCTCGAGCGCGCGGTCCCGTTCGATCCCCGCACGCTGCGCGCGGAGAAGCTCGGCCCGCGGGACAGTGTGATCCGCCCGATGGTGCAGGAGATTGCGCACGCGCTCGGCATCGAGGGTGAGGTGGAGATCTGGGTGGCCGCCGCCGCTCCGCGCGCTTTTCTTCCGGTCCAGAGCAGCCCGCCGATCTTGATCGTGGGTCGCGATCTGCTCGGGATGATCGACGAGCGCGAGAAGCGATTCCTGGTGGGTCGTGCGCTCAAGATCGCCAAGGCGCAGCTCGCGCTCGCGGTGCGCATGCAGCCACAGGAGCTGGCGCTCTTGCTGGCTGGCTTGGTGCTCAACGCCGATCCCAACTACGAGCACGCGCTGGATGTGGCCGAGGTGCAGGAGTGGGCCCGTCGGGTGGCGCGCGCGGTGCCCCGCCGTGCGCTCGAGGACAACGGTCCCTTGCTCTTTGAGATGGCAGGTGCGCCCGAGCACGATCCCGCCCGCTTGCCGCTCGGGGTCGCGGAGCTGGGCAGCCGCGCCGCGCTCTTGGCCACGGGTTCGGTGCCTCAGGCGCTGTCGGCGTTGGCCAAGATGGTGGTCGAGGCGGGCCTGCCGCCCGATCCCATCGCGCGCGCCGCCGTGTTGGCCCAGGTCCCCGAGGCGGGTCACCTGCTCCGCTTCGCCATCTCCGATGCGCACTTCGAGATCCGCTCCCGTGCGGGCGCAGATCGCCTCTGAGGCGATCTGCGAACCGTGCTCCTAGCCCTCGAACCTTTCTCTCCAGCTGACGGCTCGTTCCGGGCACGGAGCGCGCGGTGAAGGTCGGCGTGGTGGGACCCTTGCCTGATGATGGTTCGGGGGCGGCGATCCTACGCGACGCCGCGAGCTTCCTTCTGCTCGACGCGGCGGTGGATCAAGTGGTGTTTCTCGGCGACGGCAAGACGCTGGATCCCGTGATCGATGCATGGATGGCGGAGCTCGGTCGCGACGGCGAGGACGCCTTCCTCGAGCAAGCAGCGAAGCTCGCGATCGAGGGGAGCGTCGAGGCGATTCACGCGCTCCTGGGCCGCGATGACGTCGCCGCGCGCTTGGGCGCGATTCGCAAGCTCCCACCACCTCCCACCCGTGCCATCGAGCTCATCGACGATCGGATCGTGCTCTTCGTGCACGACAAGGCCGTCCTCGACGAAGAGGACATCGCGAACGCGAGTGTCATCGTGTACGGGCGCAGCGATGAGAGCGTGGTGAAGCGCTTCGGCAAGCGCGCCTTCGCCTCGCCGGGCCCGCTCTCTGCCGGCCACGTATTGGTGCTCGAGCCGGGTGAGGACGGGCTCACGCTCGCGCTCTACGACGTCTCGGGGACGCCGCTGGTGCGCGAGACGCTGGGTGCCACGTTCGGGAAGCTCACGGTCGCGTGAGTGCGCGAGCCGAGGTGGGGAGCGCGCGGATCGCGTTCTTCGGAGGGAGCTTCGATCCTCCTCACGTCGGGCACGTGCTGCTGGCGAGCTGGGCCCTGTCTGCGGGCGGGGTCGATCGCCTGCTGGTCGTCCCCACGTTCGCGCACGCGTTCGGAAAGCAGTCCGTCGCGTTCGAACATCGTCTCGAGATGGCGCGGCGCGCGTTCTCCGTGCTCGATCCCGCGCGGGTCGAGACAAGCGACATCGAGGCGCGTCTGGCGAGCATCGAAAGGCCCGGCGAGGCACGGCCCAGCTACACCGTCGAGACCCTCGAGGCGCTGGTCCGCGAGCGGCCCACGCAGTCCTTCCGTCTCCTGGTGGGGGCGGATGTGCTCGGCGCCCTGCCGCGGTGGCGCGACGTCGAACGCATCGAGGCGCTCGCTCCCCTCTTGGTGGGCGGCCGCGCGGGGCACGCCTCGTCTGCCGAAGGGCGCTCGGTCGCCGCCGACGTCCCGAGCTTTCCTGAGGTCAGCTCGACCGCGGTGCGTGCGCGCCTCTCGTCGGGGCGCTCGGTCGCGGGCCTCGTGCCGGACGTCGTCGTGGAGTACGTGACGCAGCACGGGCTCTACGGGGGCCCCCCGTGAGCGGTCGCTTCAAGCTCGGCAAGGTCGCGATCATCGGACGCGGCAAGGTCGGTCGGGCGCTGGCCGAGAAGCTGCGTCCGCTGTTGGGGCGGGACCTGTCGCTCGTGCGAGGGCGAGGCCGCGCACCGCTCCGCGCCGACACGGTCTTGCTCGCGGTGCCCGACGGCTCACTGGCCCACGTCGCGCTCACGTTGGCCGACCCCTCTCTGCTCACCAAAGCTCTGCTCACGAAGGGGAAGCTCCGTCGCGCTCCGGTGGTGCTTCACCTCAGTGGTCTTCGAGACGCCGCGGTGCTCGCTCCGCTCGAGGCCAGCGGTGTGGTGATAGGCGCGATGCATCCGCTCGTCTCGTTCGCGGATCGCAAGCACCCGCCGAAGCTTGTGGGCGCGACGGTGGTGATCAGCGGCAAGCGTCCGGCGCGTCTGGCCGCCGAGCGTCTGGCGGTGCTGCTCTCCATGCGGGTGATCGCGCGCCCGACCGGCGCGCTCCAAGGGCCGCGCTACCACGCGGCTGCCGCGCTCCTGGCCAACGGCGCCGTCGCGCTCGCTACCGAGTCGAGCCGGGTGCTCGAGGGGCTGGGCGTCCCCCGTCGCGCCCGAGAGCGAGCGCTGGCGGGTCTGTTGCGGAGCGTCGCCGACAACGTCGAGCACGTCGGGCTGCCCAAAGCGCTCACCGGTCCGGTGGTCCGCGGTGATGCCTCGGCGGTCGCGCTTCACCTCTCGGCGCTCGCGCCGAAGGAGCGCGCGGCCTACGTCGATGTGACCGCGCGGATCCTCGCGGTCGCCATCGAGGGGGGCTTGGCGCCCGCTCCGGCGCGCGCGATCGCAGCGCTCCTGCGCAAGGGTCGTCGCTGACCGAATGCGCGTTGTCGTCGCGTGAAGATCGGGCCATACGCGTCCCCGCAACGAGGCTCGTCAACATGGCTGCGTGGAACACCAGTGGGATCTTCGAGGGCGCGGCGCTCGCGGGCGCGGCTGCGGGGGTGGTCAACGTCGCGCTGTACTTCGTGGGCAGCGCCCTCGGCGCGGCGTACCTCGTGGCGCCGCCCGGAGGCGGCGCGCCCGAGCCCATCCCGTTCTTCATGCCGTTCGTGATGAGCTTGGTGCCCTCGCTCATCGGCGGCGCGGTGCTGTTCGGCTTGACCAAAGTCGCGGGGGAGCGTGCGTGGCCGATCTTCCTCGGGGTCATGGGCCTGGCGTTCGTTGCGATGCTCCCTGGGCCCGTGGTCCAGCTCCACGACGATCTCGTGGCGACGGTAGTGCTCGAGGTGATGCACGTGGTGCTGGTGCTCGCCGTGTTCGTCGGCATCCGGCGCTTCGGCCGCGCGGCCTGATCAGCGCTCGACGCGTGGCGTGGATGCGCACCCGTGCGTGCACCCCATGAGCCTCGCCGCTTGGAGTCCACCGACCGATACCCGCCAGGGCATCGTCTGCATGGGCAGCGGGCTCTTCGGCGCCTCGGCTGGCCTCGGCGGTCTGTTCATCGCGCCTCAGGCGGCGGCGCAGGTCGCGGCGCTGGGACTCATCGTCATCTCGATGCTGGTCTGCGAGTTCGCGTTCAACGCGCTCTGGGATCCCTCCAAGAGCAGCTGAGCCGTCGCACGTCCGCGAGGACTCAAGAGGGCGCGCGCATCGTGTGCGTCAGGGTCCCTATCCCCGCGATGGTCACGCTCACTTCGTCCCCCGCGTGCAGCGGGGAGACCCCGGCCGGCGTGCCGGTGAGGATCAAGTCGCCGGGCACCAGCGTCATGACCTGCGAGATGTACGCGACGATGAACGCCGGGCTGAAGACCATCTGCCGGGTGTTGCCCGACTGACGAACCGCGCCGTTCACCGAGAGCGACAGATCGAGCGCGCTGAGATCACCCGGCTCGGTCTCGATCCAAGGGCCCACGGGGCAGAAGCCATCGAAGCTCTTGCCGCGGGTGAACTGCACGTCTTTCTTTTGCAGATCGCGCGCGGTCACGTCGTCGGCGCAGGTCGCCCCGAAGATCGCGGCCTGCGCCTCTGCTTCACTGGCGCGCCGCACGGTCTTGCCGATCACGAGCGCGAGCTCGCCTTCGTGTTCCACCCGAGAGCTCAGCCCGGGGAGCTCGACCGCCGCGCCCGGTCCCACGACGCTGCTGGGCGGCTTGAAGAAGAGCAGCGGCTCCTTGGGGACCTCGTTGCCGAGCTCCTTCGCGTGCTCGACGTAGTTGCGACCCACGCAGATGATCTTGCTGGGCTCGACTGGCGCGAGGATCGATCCGGGCTTGAGAGGCACCAGGCGATCGGTCACGGCGCCGCCGCTCCACGGCGCTGCGGTCCAGAGGCGCGCCGTCAGCTGGTCGAGGCGCTGCGCGTAGTAGTCGAGGCCGCCGTGGTGCAGACGTAGAAACTGCATGGGCGGCGATACTATCGCGAGCCCGCTTCGAACGCGCGCGCGAATCCTGTCGAGCGCTAGGGCCGAGGCAAGCGTCGCGTCGTGCCTGCAGCGACGCGGGTGAAGCGGACGGTGAGGTCCTCGCCCGCCTCGAACGTCACGCCGTACACGCCCTCCGCCACGACCACGGTGACATCGTCGGACGCCAGCATCACCTCGCCCTCGGCGCTTCCGTCCTCGCGCGTGATGTGGGCGCGCACCGCGCCGCTGCCACCTTCGAAGAGCAGGACGCCTTGGCCTTCCGTGACCGTGACCGCGACGCCAGGCTCTTCGACACCGAAGCCGGTGACCAGTCGCGGCGGGGGAGGTGGCGGGGTATCGAGGGGCGCGTCCGGCGGAGCGACTGGCGGCAGCGAGAGCGTGTCGGTGGGAGATCCCGTGAGATCGCCTGCGCCAGGCTCGGTGTGCATCGCCTGGTAGCCGACGAAGCCGATCAGGGCGCACACGCCGATGCCGGCTATCCAGGGCAGCGGTCCGTCCATCAGGCCAGGCGCGCGCTTGGCCGCGATCGGTTGCGGGACCTTCTGCGGGGCAGGGCGGGCCTGGATCCCGACGACGGTGTTCTTCAACTTCGGTCGCGCGGAAGCGGGCTCGGGTGCGTGGGCCTTCTTCGGTGCCGGGTTCGATGCGTCCTCCGCGGACTTGGAGTCCGCCATCGCTGGCGGGCGCTGGCTCGCGCGGTCCTCGGCGACGATCTCTTCCTCGGGGCGAAGCGCCTGCCGGACGATGTTTTCCGTCGTCTCTTCGCTCTTCAGCCACGCCATGTCGGGAGCGGGCAAGTCGACGGGCGTGGGCTCCTCGGACACCAAGAGCTCGCCGGGCGAGGTGGGCAGGGTGCTGGGATCGATAGCCCCAAGACCCGCGAGCCCGGGCGTGGTGCCCGCGGTCGGTGCGCGCTTGGGTGGCGCGAGCGACGGGGTGCGCATGGGGATCTCAGTCTCGCCCCGCTCTTTGCGCGCGAACTCGATGCGGTCCTCACCACGCTCGCCGGTCACCGCGACGATGGCGCCCTGGCGCGCCAGATCGACGAGCACCCCTTCGAGCACCTGCGGCGCGATGCGGCCTTCGAGCAAGAGCGCGCGCGGGCCGTGGCCTTCGCCCAGCAGATCGACCACCTCGGTCACGTGCGCAGGCGACGCTCGGGTGACGCTCGCGAGCACATCCGGATCGAGCTCGACCTTGTGCGCGTGCGCCAAGTGCTTGCCAGAGACGGCCTGCACCACGCCGCCGAGCAGCGCCGCGCTCTGGGCCAAGAGCTGATCGAGGGGCTCCTTCACGCTGCCGCGGACGGGGGCGTCGGCGTCGCTCACGGTGAAGCGCCCCTCCGTCGCGCCGAGAAGCGACGGCACCACCCGCGGGCCACGGCTGAACGAGCCATCGCTCGCGGTGCGGGTCACGTCGATGAGCTGACCCTTGCCGTCGACGTCGCGAAGATCGATCTCGAACAGGTTCCAGGCGTCGCGCACCGTGACGCGCGCGTTGGGCCTGAGCTGGGCGACGGTCTTGAGCAGCGCGATCGGACCGACGCGCGCGAGGCGTCCTCGGACCTCACCGCCCGCACGCAGTCGCGACTCGAGGCGGGCGCGCGGACGCAGGACGTCGCGCACCGACGCGAGGATCTGTGCCGCGCCCGCTTCCTTGCGCAGGTATCCGCTGGCCCCGCTTTGCAGCTCGCGCATCCGCTGGAGGAAGTCTTCTTTCCAGGAGAGCAGGATGACCGGCACGTCGGCGAGCACCGGATCGCGCTGTAGCTCGCGCAGGAGCGCGAAGCCGTCGAGGCCCGGCATGAGGATGTCGCTGATGATGACGTCGGGCCGAACCCGGCGTGAGAGATCGAGCGCTTCGAGTCCGTCGTGCGCCTCATCGACCACCGCGCCGGCTTCGCGGAGCAGCCCAGCGAAGAACCAGACCACCGCGGGATCATCGTCGACCACGATCACCCGTCGATCGCGGAGCGAGACCTCGACGTGATCCTCGGTGCCCGCGTCCTCGTCGGTGAGCGCCAAGAAGGCAGGGCCAGAGCCCTTCTCTCGGAAGTGCACTCGGCCGCCGCTGCGGACCGCGAGGTGGGCGCGCATGCGGCCGATCGCGGCCCAGGTCGCGGCGAGGATCTCGGCGCCATCGCCGACGGGCACCGAGAGATCGCGACCGATGTCCGCCGACTCGACCAACCCGCGGCGGATCTCTTCGGCCACCCTCGCTGCGATCTCCTCGATCGTCAGGTCGCCGCCGAGGCCGCTGGGATCGCGGGGCCCGTCCCCGAGACCGAGCCGCATCAAGACGGGCTCGAGCGTCCCCACTTCGAGCGGCTTGGTCACCGCGTCGAGCGCGCCGAGCTCGCGCGCTCGCACGGGATCGAAGTCGGGTTCGCTGCTCATTGCGACGACGGGCACGAAGTCGGTCAGCGGATCGTCGCGCAGTCGCCGCAGAAACTCGGCCTTGGACGCGAGCAGCGATTGATCGACCAGCACCACGTCGGGCGAGCTCGAGCGCGCCAGCCTGAGGGCCTCTTCGGGATCCGCGGCGCCGAGGACCTCGAACCTGTCGGAGGGCAGGATGCTGCGCGCGCGCGACACCACCTCGGCGTTGTCGAGCACCAGCACGCTGACGACGGGCGGGCGGGCGCTGCGGGGGGCCATCGGCCGCTCGAGGATCGACCCTGCGAGCTTCTGCTTCAGCTCGGGTGCGGGCTTCGGATCCGGATAGGAGGGCGCGCGGCCGAACTGCAGCTCGTTCTCCACGAGCGCGGGCCGAGAGATGGAGCGCTCGGGGAGCGGCACGGCGGCTGGCACGACCGCGGGTCCCGGGTAGGTGCTTCGGGGCGGCGGCGGGGCGACGGGGCCGGCGGAGATGCGGTTCACCAGCGGGATCGCGGCGGCCTGGGGGATGACGATCGCGGGATCGCTGGCCGGGCTCTGCGAGCCCAGGAGAGGGAGTGTCGCTGCCAGGCTGGCCAAGGCGTCCAGATCGTCCTGAGAGACCTGCACCCGGCCTTCGCGCGCTTGATCCAGCCGAACGATCCCATCCTTCAACGCGCCCGCGAGCGCCTCGAGCTGAAAGACCTGGGCCGACGCATAGAGCGCGTGAAGCCGGCGGCGGAGCTCTTCGCGTGGCCTCTCCTCGTGCGGGGTGGCCGCCAACAGCGCGAGCGAGCCGCGAAGTTCCTGGGACTTGCGCGCGAGGCCATCCACGAAGCGAGCGCGGGCGACCCCGAGCGGGGTAGGGCGAGAAGACTCCGAGGAAGCCATCGAGCGCGGGATGGTAGCCGAGATGCGGGGCGATGTAGCCGGGATGCGACATCCGCCGCGACGACGCACATCTGCCCGCTACGAAAGCGGTTCCGTCGACGGCGTAGCGCGCACTATCATCCCGGCGCCGTGTCTGGACCGAACGACCCCAACGACGCAGAGGACACCAACCCTGCGATCGCCGTGCCCAAGCGACCCACCCCTGCACCGCCGGGGCAGCGGCCCCGAGGTACCGCCAGCTCAGCCGCCGCTGCTGCGTTTCCATCTCCGTCGCTACGGACGGGGTTCTCCGTGAGGCCGCTGCCCATGCGGAACTCGGCAGCGCCTCCTCCGCTCCCACCCCCGCCAGCGCTCCCGCTCCCACCGGCGCTCCCACCTTTTCCCTCGGTTGATCCAGACGTGCGCGAGGTCCGGCGATCGGCGCCGCCTCCGTGGGTCCGCGCATCGCCGCTCACCACTTCTTCGGTCGCGACCAGCCCCGGCGCCGCGGTCGCTCCATCGATCGCCGACGAGCCCTCGGACGCCCCCGAGCCGAGCCGCAACACGATCCCCTCGGGCCCGCCCTCGATCCCTGCGAGCGCCGCCGCGAACGAGCCCGAGAAGCCCATCACCGGACCGATGTCGCGGGTGTCCGAGCGGACCTCGATCCCTCCGTCGCTGATGATCCCTCGGCCTGCGCCCGGCAGCGCGCCGAGCGAGGCGCGTATCGGACAGATCGAGGTGCAGCTCCAAGCGACCCGCGCCGCGCTGGGTCGCGCGACCGACGACGTGCTCGCCGCCCAGCGCCGCGCCGAGGCTGCGGAAGCGACCGCTGCGACCCTCGCGACGACAGTGCACGCGCTTCAGGCGCAGCTGACCCAGGTCCAGTCATCGCTCGAGCGACAGGTCGTCGACGCGCTCGCGCGGGCGGATCGGCCCGTGTCGCTCGATGCCATCATCGAGCGCCTCGAGCGGCTCGATCACGGGACGGGGCAGACCCGCGCGGGGCTCGCGACCACCCACCAAGAGCTCGCCGAGCACGCCCGCCTCTTCGAGTCGCGTAAGGCCCGCCTCGAGAGCGTGGAGGCCCGCATCGCCCGGCTCGAGAGCGACGCCCGACTGACCGATCTGCACCGCGCGATCGAGCGTGTGGACCTCCGTCTCAGCGCGCTCGAGAAGGGTGGCCCAAAGACGGGATCGAGCGACCCGCTCGCGCCGCTCCTCGAGCGGCTGACCGCGCTGGAAGGCAAGCTGGACGACAAGGGCGGCGAGCCGGCGCGCAAGAGCGACACGGACGACGGCCTGCAGAAGGTGAAGGGCATCGGGCCCAAGTACGCCAAGCAGCTGCGCGAGCTGGGCATCACCGAGGCCGCGCAGATCGCGGCGTGGACGGACGCCGACCTCACTGAGATCGCAGAGAAGCTCGGCGTGCCCAAGAAGCGCCTGGAGAAGCTCGGCTGGATCGAGGCCGCGCGCGCCACGCTGTGACGCGCTCGATCGCGGCGGCCCGTCGTTGATCGACGTGGCGATATGCGGAGCGGGTGCGGCGGGGCTCTCCCTCGCTGCGCGCCTCGCCGGGAGCGATCTTTTCGTCGAGGTCTTCGATCCCCGAACGACGTTCGGCGATGATCGAACGTTCTCTGGCTTCCACTTCGCGGGCAGCCATCCCTTCGAGTCGGCGATCGATCATCGCTACCGCGCGATCTCGCTCTTCGCGCCCGACGGACGCGAGGTGCGCCGCACGGTGGGCGCCCACCCCTACGTCCGCATCGCGGGCGAGCTGTTCTACGCCGCCGCGCTCCGGGTCATCGCGAGCGACCCCCGCATTCGAGTGAACCTGGGCACCGACGTCGAGGCCCTCGTCCCAGATGGCGACTCGGTAGCGGTGCGGACGTCGCACGGCACCAAGCGCGCGCGCTTCGTGGTCGATGCTCGAGGACGCTTCGAGCCTGCCGCCGCCACCCCTGCGCTGAGCCAGGTCTTCGTGGGTCAGGTGGTGCGAACCCAGCACCCCATCTTCGATCCCGACCGGGCGACGCTGATGGACTTCCGTCTCGGCCAGGGACGCGGGCCGCACTTCATGTACGTCCTGCCGAACGAGGCGCGCGAAGCCCTGGTGGAGGACACCTACTTCCTACCGACCGACGCTGGCGGCGTGCTCGACCACGAAGCGGCGATCGCCGAGTGGCTGGACCGCGCGGGCGCTGGGCCGTTCGAGGTGCTGCGTCGCGAGCAGGGCGTCCTGCCCATGAGCGCGGCGCCGCCGGCGGACACGGGATCGCCTCGCATCGTGCGGTTGGGCATCGCCGGCGGCGCCGCCAAAGGCTCGACCGGCTATGCCTTCGCGTTCCTCCAGCGGCACGCCGAGGTGCTCGCCAACGTGCTGCGCGCGCGGGATCCGGCCCCGCGCTGGCCCATGGTCCGCTCGCCGCTCGCCTCGTTCTTCGATTCGGTGTTTCTGCGCTTCGCGACCGACTGCCTCCCCGATCACCCCGAGCGGGTCGGCGAGGCCCTGGTGGGGCTCTTCGACCGGGCGGATGTGGCGGTGGTGGCGCGCTTCCTCGGGGAGCGGGCGGGTCCCTCGGATCTGCTTCGGGTGATGGCCGCGATGCCCACCGTCCCCTTCGTCCGCGCGGCGTCGGGGCACTTCGGTCGTTGAATTCATTGATGTTTTGGTGGTCTGCCGAGAAAACACTGCAAGAATGTTGACGGGTGAACACCGGTCACGTAACTGTGCGCGACACCTGGCCGTTTGGGCAGTGCCCAAATGTCCAGTTTCGTAGGTTTGTGAAGGCCGGAGGCCCGATGCAGAAGCTCACCGATCGTCAGCGCATGGTGCTCGACTTCATTTGCAGCTCGATCGATGACCGGGGCTACCCCCCGACCCTGCGCGAGATCGGGATGAAGCTCGGAATCCGGAGCACCAACGGGGTGAACGACCACCTGCGGGCGCTGGAGCGGAAGGGCTACCTCACCCGGGAGGACATGAAGTCGCGGACCCTACGGCCCACCCAGATCACCCGGGATCTCGTGGGGGGGCGCGATGCCGCCGCTCGTCCGACGGCGCTCTCTTTGGTGGGCGGAGGCGGAAAGCCCGTCGCGCTCGCGAAGGCTGATGCCGCGCCCGCCAATGGTGCACCCGTGCTCGATGACGACCTCATCGAGATCCCCATCCTCGGCCGGGTGGCGGCAGGCGCACTGCATCAGGCGATCGAAGACCGAAGCGACACCGTACGGATCGACCGAATGATGCTGGGCTTCGGCGGCAGCCGGGGCGTGGGTCGCGGCGACAAGGGCGGGGAGGTCTTCGGTCTCCGCATCTCGGGCGACTCGATGATCGAGGCGGGCATCCACGACCGCGACTACGTCTTCGTGCGCAAGCAGCCCGAGGCGGCCAAGGGTGCGATCGTGATCGCCATGGTCGGCGACGAAGCCACCTGCAAGTACTACTTCCCGGAGTCGAGCCACATCCGCTTGCAGCCGGCGAACCGGGACTACGCGCCCATCCTCGTATCCAAGCACGACTGGCGCGAGACCCACATCCTCGGTGTGGTCGTCGGCGTCTTTCGCCGGCTGTAGTCAGCCCGCGATCGGGAGCTCAATCGAACAGAGTCCGCGCGGCGTGGCGCGCGACGTTGGCCACGTGACGGGGTCGATAGTGGTAGCGGAGGTACGCCCACTCGCGGAGGTGCTCGAGGCGCTCGGGGGCGATCGTCGGGTGACGCCAGGTGGGGCGAAAGCCCGTGAGCACCCGGCGGCCAGCGGGGAGTTCACGTCCCTTCGCGGCTTCGACCAGCGTCGTGCCCGGGTAGGGGGTCGCCGTGGTGAACTGCACCGCAAACGATCCCAGCTCCTCGGCCAGCGCGACGGTCGCGCGGATCGTCGCCTCGTCGTCCTCGGGTAAGCCGAGCACGTAGTTGCAGATCACCCGGATCCCCATGCCCTCGGCCTGTCGCACGATCTGTCGCAGGTGATCGAGGGAGGGAGGTTGACGCTTCTGCCGAGAGAGCATCGCCGCGTCGGCGCTCTCGACGCCGAGCTCGAGGCTCCGAAGGCCAGCGGCATGGAGGCTGCTCAACAGCTCGCCATCGAGTCTGTCGGCGCGCATCTCGGCGGACCAGCGCACGTCCAGCGGCCGCAGGCCCTCGGCTATCGCGAGTGTCCGATCGCGCCGGAGGTTGAAGAGGGGATCTCGGAACGCTAGCCCGCGGACGCCGTAGCGCTCCTTGAGGTGACGCACCTCTTCGATCACCCGCTCGGGGGAGCGCTCGCGGAAGCCTGCCGTGACCCGCCAGGGACAGTACCCGCACCCGTAGGGGCACCCGCGCGCCGAGCTCAACGGTAGGGTGACGCCGCGCTTACCCACCGGCGGCGTGAGAAGGGCGTAGCGGAAGCTCGCGATGGGGAACGCGCTCCAGTCGCCGAACGGCAACGCATCGAGATCCGCGACCTCACCAGCGTGCCGGACCCCTGCTGGGCTCGAGAGCAGCGCGGCGCCGAGTGCCTCCGGCTCTCCGGTGATCACGGCGTGGGCCACGTCCGTGTAGCGCGCCGGCTCGCTCGTCGCGGTCGCGCCGATGGCGAACGTCAGGACGCCCCGCGTGGCGAGGTCCGCGATGACTTGGCGCTCTGCATCCGTGTCGGTGAGCGAGGTGAAGACGATCGCCGCGTCGACCTCGGGCAAGGGCGTGGGCGCGCGATCCCGGATCCGATCGAGCGGCGCATACACCACCTCGTGGCCCGCGTCCTTCAGCTGTGCCGCCAAGATCCCGAAGGTCACCGGTGGCAGCTGCGCGATGGCGCCTTTTGCGCGTTCGAGGAGACGCGCTGGCCACGAGGTGCCGACCTCGAAGACCGTGCCGAATCCCCCCGCGACATCCTTGAGGGTGCAGGTCCGGTGAGAGAAGACGGTGATGAGCGCGACGCGCACTGCGGCTGCGTAGTTTGGGTCCCTCGCCAAGTCGAGCCCGTTCGCGCGAACGGACGGTGTGGTGGCGTTCTCCGCGCCGCAAGCCAGCGGCAGGGAGAGCCTCGGGGCGATCGCCCGGGTCGTTCGTGCGCGCCCCCGGTGCGCTGCATGGACAGCGGCTCGGGGATTGCCGACCTCGATGACGCGTTCCGAGACGGTTGGTCGCGCGGTCGCCTCAAGACGCCCGACGACGCGACGGCCTGGGCAGCGGCCTCGGTGCCATCCGCCGCGCGTGCGACGACGTCGAGGTGGAGACCGGGCCCGGACTGGGGACCCGCATCGTGGTGCGCCGCTACACGTAGCGTTCGCGCCCAGCGAAGGTGGCGTAGATCGCAGCAAAGGACCTCGGCAGGCCCCGTGCTACATGGGCCACCGATGATCCTCCGTGATCCGGTGCATGGGCTGGTGGCTTTCGAGGGGCAGGACGAGGCCCTGGTGCTCGCGCTGTTGAACACCCGCGAGGTACAGCGGCTGCGGCGGGTGCGTCAGCTCGGGCTCACGTCGCTGGTGTTTCTGGGCGCCGAGCACTCACGTTTCGCCCACGCGCTCGGCGCCGCCCACGTGATGACGCGCCTCCAGGAGCGGGTGAAAGCGCAGAGCGCCGATCTGCCCATCGAGCTGCAGCTCACGCCCGAGCGGGGTCGTGATGCGCTGGCGGCGGCGCTCCTGCACGACCTGGGACACGGGCCGTACTCGCACCTCTTCGAGGAGGTGATCGATGGCGCGCGTCCTCACGAGGAGTGGACCGTCGAGGTGCTCCTCGATCCGGGGACCGAGGTGCATCAGGCGCTCGCTCGCTTCGATCCGGGGATGCCGGCGCGGGTGGCGGCGCTGGTCACCGGTCAGTCGGACGTGGGCTGGCTCTCGCGCGCTGTGAGCGGGACCCTGGACGTCGATCGCTGCGACTATCTATTGCGCGACAGCCACATGACCGGCGTCGCGTACGGCATCTACGATCTCGACTGGCTCTTGCGCGCGCTCACCTTCGCCGAGCTCCCCTTCGGCGGCACGGCGAGTGAGCGTTGGGTGCTGGCGATCGAGGGCAGAAAAGGGCTGCCTCCCATCGAGGGCTTCTTCCTGGCGCGCCACTTCATGTACCAGCAGGTTTATCACCACAAAGCCACCCGAGCGGCCGAGTGCGTGGTCCGCGCGATCTTTCTCCGGGTCGCCACGTTGGTCGCCGAAGGACGCGCGCCGAGCCCGCTCCCTTCGGCGCTCGCGGAGGCCATCGCGGGCAGTGATCAGAAGCTCTCGAGCTACCTCGAACTCGACGACGCGATGCTGAGCTATTGCTTGGCCGAGTGGGCGCGCCACGCGGAGCCGGTGCTCGCCGATCTGGCGCAGCGCTTTCGGGCGCGACGGCTGCCCAAGACGCTGCCTCTGCCCGAGGACGGCAGCGAGGCGCTGTGGACGGAGTGCCTCTTGCGCGCCCGCGACGTGGCGCATGAGGCCGGGCTCGATCCCGATCTCCACGTCTTCTTGGATGTGGCCCACGACCTGCCTTACGAGGAGCCGATCGAGGCGAGCAACGAGGGGCTCTGGGTGACGCTCCGCCATCGACCGCTGGTGCGCCTCGGCGAGGTGAGCTTCGCGCTGGAGAAGCTCCGCAATCAGTCGATCGTGCGGCCTCGGCTCTGCTTCCCGGACGAGATCCGCGAGGCCGTCGTGGACGCGTTGGAAGGAGTGCTCTCGTGATCGTTTCGGTGCGCGTGCTGGTGGTCCTCGGGCTGTTCTCGATCGGTGTCTCCCAAGCGTACGCGCAGCGCAGGGCCCGCTACGACGCGCCGGTCCAGCCCATCTTGGTGAGCAGCTCCGAGGGGCCCGCCAGCCGCTATCAAGTGGTGCTCGCGCTGGTCGCGAGCGGGGACGCGGAGATGATCCAGGACGGGCGCCTCTTCGAGCTCTCGGTGAGCGAGCCCGTGCCCGAAGGCTCCCGTCGTCGTCCCCGCACCCACCGGTGCTCGCTGCCGTCCCGCCCTCGACGGCTCAGCGCGGAGCCAGCGGTGATGCACGCGGGCGACAGATTCGGTGTCGCCCTCGATCTGCGGGCCATCTGCTGGGGACGCGCGCTCGCCGCCGTGGAGGCAGGCGGCGAGGTGACCGTGCGCTATTCAGCCCCTCGAGGTCGAGGGGCGTTCGTCGTTCGCGCGCCCGGCGAGGCCCGTCGCACGCTCACGAGCATCGAGGAGACCTCCGACTTTCAGCTCCCTGCGCCCGAGGTCCGCGAGGTCTCGCCCGTGATCAGCATGGGCGCGGTCGATCTTCGGAGCGCCCGCAGCGCGACGTTCCGGGTCGCCATCCGCGGGCCCGAAGCGGCGACGCGACGCGCCTGGATCCGTCCGGACCGGGTGATGTTTCGGGTCGTGAACCCCCGAGGTGAGCGGGTGGATTGCGAGCTGCCTTCCGGGGGCGCGTCACCCATCCCCGATCTCTTCGCGCGTATCTCGGCGCGGCGGGCCTCGCGGCTCTCGCTCGATGGCCTTGCCTACTGCCCCGAGGACACGTTCGCGCAGGCGGGCATATACGAAGTGACTCCGGTGCTCATCCTCGATGAGGACGGCGAGGAGTGGAATCTCCACGCGCTGGTGGGCACGTTCGAGGGCGCGACGGTGCCCGTCCGGGTCCGCTCCGGCGATGGCTCGCTTCTTCGGGTCGTCTCCCCCGAGGATCTGCGCCGGTTGCTGCGATGAACGACGCGCGGCTGGCCAAGATCCTCGCGGCGCTCGCCTTGGCCGTGGCGCTCATCGCGCTGATGGTCGCGGGGTACGCGCTGTCCCTGGAAGAGGCGCGCACCGCGGAGATGGACGCGCTCTCGGCGCGCGCTCGGCGAGCGATGGACGCCCCGTCCGCGCCCGTGCGACCCCCGCCCATGGGGCTCGACGAGAGTGAGTGATTCGCTCCACGCGAGCGCGCCGCACGACGCCAGTCCGCGTCGATTGACGGCGCTGGCCGAGTAGGGGAGGGTCGCGCTTCGATGGCAAGAATCCTCGTGGCGGACGACCAGCGGAACATGCGCACCACGTTGGCGCTCATGCTCAAGGGCTCGGGCCACGAAGTCGCGCAAGCCAGCGACGGAGAAGAGGCCTGCGCCAAGGTCGCCGAGGACAGCTACGACCTGGTCCTGACGGATCTGAAGATGGGCAAGAAGGACGGCATCGAGGTCCTGCGCCACGTGAAGGAGATCTCACCGCTCACCGAGGTGATCGTGATGACCGCCTTCGGCACCATCGAGAGCGCCGTGGAGGCGATGCGCATCGGCGCGTACGACTACATCCAGAAGCCCTTCGCCGAAGAAGAGCTCGCGGTGAAGGTCGAGCGTGCGGTCGAGAAGCGAAAGCTCTCGGGCGAGGTGAACGCGCTCGCCGCCGAGTTCCGCGAACGCTACGGCTTCGCGAACATCATCGGGCGCTCGCAGTCGGTGCGCGACGTGCTGGGCCGCATCATGCGGATAGCGCCGACCGACACCACGGTGCTGATCACCGGCGAGAGCGGCACCGGCAAAGAGCTGGTGGCGCGCGCCATCCATGCGGGCTCGATGCGCGCCGAGCGCCCCTTCGTCACCGTCAACTGCGCGGCTGTCTCCGACACCTTGCTCGAGAGCGAGCTCTTCGGGCACGCGCGCGGCGCGTATACCGGCGCGGTCAGCGCGCGCCGCGGCCTCTTCGAAGAGGCCGATGGGGGGACCTTCTTCTTCGACGAGATCGCCGAGACCCCGCCGTCGTTCCAGGCGAAGCTGCTGCGCGCGATTCAAGAGGGCGAGATCCGTCGCCTCGGCGAGAACAAGCCAGTGAAGGTCGACGTGCGGATCGTCGCAGCGACCAACGTCGACTTGCAGGAGGCCATCGCCGACAAGCGCTTTCGCCTCGATCTCTACTATCGGCTCAACGTCGCCCGCTTCATCCTCGCGCCGCTACGCGAGCGCCGCGAGGACGTGCCCCTGCTCGTCGAACACTTCCTCCAGCGCTACGCCAAGAAGATGCGGCGACGGGTCCAGCTCGGTGAGGGCGTGCTCGATTGGCTCGTGCGGTACGACTTCCCCGGCAACATCCGTGAGCTGGAGAACCTGGTGGAGCAGGGCGTGGCGCTCGCGGCCGATGGGCTGGTTCGCTTGGACGACATCGTGCCCCCCGAGATCCACTCGCGGGTGCACGCTTCCGTGAGCACGGGCGGCGGCGAGCGCCTTCAGGACGTGACCGATCGCGCGGAGCGGGAGGCCATTCAGCTGGTGTTGCGCGAGGTCGATGGCAACAAGGAGAAGGCCGCGGAGCAGCTGGGGCTCTCCACCACGACGCTCTGGCGCAAGATGAAGCGCCTCAATGTTTCCTCTCCCTGACGGCTCTGCGTTTTCTCCCTGAAGGCTCCGCCCCTCAGACTCCGGCCGCGGCGCGAGCGGGCTTCGCCCTGCGCCGCGCTGCGCGGGGGGCCCCAGCCCCACTCGCGTTGCGGCATGAGGCTACGGAGTCGGTCTGCAGCGTCGTTGACGAATCTGCCCTCGGGCGATGATCATTCGGCCCGATGGTGAACCCCTCGCCCAGCGCCAGCACCCCTGCCCCCGTCGTAGGCATGGTCTTGGGCGGACGCTATCGGCTGGAGCGCGCGCTCGGGGCGGGCGGCATGGCCGAGGTCTTCGAGGGCACCGACCTGAGCCGCGGCCAGCGCGTGGCGGTGAAGGTCCTGCGTCCGCATCTCGCCGAGAGCGCCGAAGCGGTGCTGCGCTTCCGCCGCGAGGGACAGGTGCTCGCCGCGCTGAAGAACCCCGCCGTCGTCGCGATCGAGGCGGTCCAGGAGCTGACCGACGGGCGCATCTTCATCGTGATGGAGCTGCTCGAGGGCGAGACCCTGGGCGCGCGCATGAAACGGGGCCCGCTGAGCGCCACCCAGCTCGCGCCCATCGTCGCCGGGTGCGCCGCGGGTCTCGCCGCCGCGCACGCGCACGGGGTGGTGCATCGCGACCTGAAGCCCGACAACATCTTCCTCGCGCGTCTGCCCAACGGCGATGACCAGCTCAAGCTCCTGGATTTTGGGGTCTCCAAGGTGCGCGGCGAAGAGAAGCTCACCCAGACTGGGCAAGTGCTGGGCACGCCGCGCTACATGTCGCCGGAGCAGCTCGGCGCGGAGCCGGACATCGACGGTCGGGTGGACGTGTATGCGCTCGGGGTGATCCTCTACGAGGCGCTGTCGGGGGGGAAGTCGCCCTTCCTCGCCAACACCCCCACGGATCTCATCGTGGCGATCCTCAATGGCAAAGTGGTGCCGCTGCGCTCGGTACAGCCCGGTGTGCCACCCGCGTTGGAGGCCGTGGTCTTGCGCGCGATGGCCAAGGTGCGCTCCGCTCGCTACACGAGCGCGACCGAGCTGGCCGAGGCGTTCTTCGAGGCCGGTGACATCCAAGCGAAGCCCGCGCCCAAGCAGCTGGGTACCAGCGCGCTCGGGAGCATGCGCACCGTGGCATTCGGTGGGGACCTGCTCGCGTCTCCAAAGGATCGCGGGCCGAACCGAGACGCGTTCGGACAGGAAGCCCCCGCGCGAGGCGGCTTGGCCCAAGGCACCTTCAGCGAGCTGCCCGCCTTCGATGTGCGTCCCGTGCAGCGCGGGACGCTCGAGCCCCAAGAGAGCAGCCCCGCAGGCGCGATGGTCGCGCGGATGTCGCTCCCTGATCCCGCTCCCGTCGGACCCCGACCTATCCCGCCGACGGCGCTCTCTCCTGCGATCGTGCTCCCCGAGCCGACGGTCGGTCCCACCGAGCCCACGGCGCATCCGATCGCGAGCACCCGTCCGCAGCTGGGCGGCCGCGCGGATGAGTCGCGTCGCTATCCGTCCGTGGGGCACGACCCCAGCCGGTCCGACCCGAGCGGGCGGCAGTCTCACCTCCCGCCCGAGACCCTGCCGATGTCTCGGCTGCCGAACGGCCTCGTGTTGATCATCGTCGGCCTGTTGGCGGGCGGCTTGGCGGCGGGCGCGGTGATAGCGATCCTCACGTGGCTCCAGCAGGCCAGCGGGAGCATGCCGGAAGTGCCGCCGCCCCCACCGCCGATGTTGGTGATCCCACCCGATGCCGGGCCCGATGCTTCGTCGATGGCCGATCCGTCGATGGCCGCTGCGACGGGCGTCATCGTGGGCGAGCGCGCCGACGAGCGTGAGCACGCCACCACCGGCGCGAGCGCGGGCGCCAGCGCGGCGGCGCGTGCCGGTGAGGCTGCTGCGAGCACGGAAGCCGCGAGCACGACACCGAGCGCCGCGAGCGAGACACCGGCGGTGACTGAGCCCGCCGCGGAGCGCGAGCCGGCCGCGGAGCCCGAGGCCACACCGCACACGACACCGCATGCCGCCGAAGGGACGGGCGCCGACGGGACCGAGCCCGAAGGCGTCGAGCCGGTGATCGCCGCGACGCGCGCTCTGTCTCGGGGCGATGCCCGCGAGTGCGTGAACATCCTCGACGACGCCATCGCGCGTGGGGCCACGCCGCTGGCGCTTCGACGTCGCGCGGACTGTCTGGCGCGCTTGGGCGAGATGCGCGAAGCCATCCGCGACTACCAGCGCTTCTGTCGCGTCGTCCCCGATCACCCCGCGATCACCGAGGTCCGCGAGATCCTCGAGGGTCTCGGACAGTCGTGCCCGTGACCTGGTCCTCTCGGTGAGTCCCCGCCGCGAGCTGCTCCAGGTGGGGGCGCTCGCCGTCCTTGGGAGCGGGCTCTACGCGCTCTCCTTTCCGCCGTTCGACCTCACGGCGTTCGCCTTCCTCGCGTATGCGCCGCCGCTCGCGGGGCTCGTACGGGTCCAGCAAGCGTCGTCAGCGCGCTTCTTGGGTTTGCTCTTCGGCACCCTCTCGCATGGCCTGGTGTTGCGCTGGCTGACGTCGATCTTCGGCGAGGCCGCGATCGCGCTCTGGCTCATCTTCGGGCTGCTGCACGCGCTGGCCTTCTGGGCGCTCTTTTCGCTGCGGGCGCGGCTCGGCGTGGGCCGCATGCTGGCGCTCGCGCCAGTGCTGCTCCTGGGGATCGAGTGCTTCCGATCGGAGATGTGGTTCCTCCGCTTTCCCTGGGCGACGGTAGGTCACGCGCTGGCCTCGGATGCGCGGGTCGCGCAGTGCGCGGAGTGGGTCGGCGTCTATGGGCTCTCGCTCCTCGGCCTCGGGGTGAGCGCGCTCTCGGCGTACGCGATGGTCGAGCCATCGCGGCGTCGGTGGGGGGCCACGCTGTGTGGGGCAGGTCTGTTCCTGCTGGCCCACGCGGCCGGTGCGCTCCGGTCGAGCGCCGTCGAGCGCGAGCTGGCGGCACTGGAACGCGAGGCCGGCATCGCCGTCGCCGTGGTGCAGTACGAGACCAACCAGATCGACGACGCGATCCGACTGGCCGCAGCGATCCCCGACGAGGTCGATCTCGCCGTCTTCCCCGAGCTGGGCGCCGCACTGATCGCTGGCCGGCCTGCGCATGCTGACGATCCCGCGATGGCCGAGGCGCTCGCATCGCTCGCCCGAGCCGCGCGCGCGACGATCGCCATCGGGGCGACCGAGTCCGTCGAGTCGGGGCCCGGTGCGTTCTTCAACACGCTGCTCGTCATCGACGAGGAGGGGCGGGTGCTCGCGCACTACCACAAGGCCGAGCCCGTCCCGCTCTTCGCGGACGGAGTGCGCAGCGGCGCGACGGGTCCGGTCGAGCTCGCCATCGACGGCGTGACGACGACGGTCGCGCTCTGCATCTGTTACGACTTCACCCACCCGCACGTGACCGCGGAGGCGCTCGACGGAGCCACGCTCGCCATCGTCGCCTCGGGGGATCTCGCGTCGTGGACCTGGCTCCAGCACGAGGAGCACCGCGCGCTCGCGCGCCTGCGAGCTATCGAACATCGACGCTACGTGGTGCGCGCCACGTCGTCGGGGACGTCGCACATCATCGACCCGCTGGGGCACGAGCGAGCGCACCTCGGGTTCGAGGAGGAAGGCGTCGCCGTCGCGAGGGTGTGGACGCGCCGCGGTCCCACGCTCCAGAGCCGGCTCGGGATGCTCCTGCCCTACACCAGTCTGATCATCGCGATCGTTCTCCTGGTCTTCAGCGTCGCGCCGCGCCGCGCGCGCTGAGCGTCAACCCGCGAAGCGCGAGAGCACCAGATCCAAGAGCGGCTCTATCCCCTCGCTGCGGGCGAGCGAGACCATGGGGACGCCCTCGCGCTCGGCGCGCCGAATGAGATCCTGGCCCGCGCGCGACTCGCTCGCCCAGAGCACGGGGGTGGTGCTGTCGGGCAGGCGAAGGAGCGCGCCCACCAGCACCAGCTCGTCGATGGGGACGGGCCCGCTGGCGTCGATGAGCACGAAGAGGGGCTGCTCGGCGAACGTCGCGCGGGTCAGGCCGCCTGGATCGTGGACCGCGACGGCGTGCACCCGATCGAGGCCGAGACAGGCCACGAGCCGCTCGGGGAAATCGGGTTGACCCGACAACACCAACACCGGAACGGGGCGCTTCACCACGGTCATCTGCGCGGTCGCGGTGACGTCCGAGCTCTCCGGATCGCCGTCCTCGAAATCGACGTCGACCGCGATGCCGTCGCCCTCGATGGCACGCGAGAACATCATATCGAGGTGTCCGGCCAGCTCCTCAGCGTCCTCGCTGCGGATCTTTCGACGCACCGCCGAGTCGAGCGGGCCCTTGGCGAACGCCCGCATCTCCTCGAGTGACTGGGGCGGCGCGGACTTGGACTGCTCCAGCGCCTCGTAGAGCACGGCGGTGGCCACCGTGGGTGACACGACACCCTCGAGGACCTCGCGGACGATGGTGAGCTCGGCTCGGCGCAAGCAATCCAGAGGATGCCAGAAGCGGCGGGACCAGGGAAAGGGGCGAGCGAAAGGGGCGAGCGAGGGCCCCGATGACGCCCATCATCGCTGGGCGGGTAGATCCAAGAACGGCAAGAGCGCGGCGTTCACGGCGCCAGGCTGCTCCCAGGCGGAGAGGTGGCCTGCGTCCGGGATCGACACCTGCACAGCCAGAGGGATGCGCGTGCTGATGTCGGCGGCGCGCCCGGCCGGGGTGGCCACGTCATCACGTCCCACGATCACCAACGTGGGGCAGCGGATGCCAGACAAGCGCAGGCGCACGTCGCTCCGGCGGAAGATGACCGCGTCGACCGCGTAGTGAATGGACGCCTTGTCCATGCTGCCGAGGCGCTCGCGGAAGGTGCGCACGAGCTCCGGACGTCCTTCCATCGTCGCCTTCGAGAAGAAGATGGGCACCAGCCGATCGAGCAGCGACGGGATGGGTCCGAGGGTGCGCGCCACGAGCGAGAGCACCCGGTACGACGGCAGCTTCTCCTTGGACTCGGCATCCGCGTTGGTGTCGAGCAGCGCCAAGCGCTCGATGCGGTGAGGCGCCGCGAGCGCGAGGCGCATCCCCACCATGCCTCCCCACGACAGGCCTACCCATTTACAGCGATCGATTTTCAGCGCGTCCAGGATCTGGAGCGCGGCCGCGACGCAGTCGTCCATGCTGTACGCCGTCTTGCTCGGCGCGCTCCGTCCGTGCCCCGGCGCGTCGATGTTGATGGCGCGCACGCGCCCCGAGAGCGCATCGAGCTGGGCCTTCCACATGCCGCCATCGCACAGGAGCGAGTGCCAGAACACCACGGGGATCCCGGGCAGCTCGGGGTCGTGGTCCTCGACGAAGAGGCGCCCGCAGCGGGTCTCGATCAGCATGCGGTCGAGCCTACACCCACGGTGCGCACCCCACGGCGTCTCTCAACGCGGACCGACGTCGGTGAAGGGCGTGGTGGAGAAGTCGTCCGTGCCGGTGAACTGGCTGCGCGTGGTCGTCCCGATGTTGGGCTCGCCACCCTCCCAGTAGTTGTCCGACACGTCGGCGACCACTTGGGGGTCGTCGCGGCGGCCGATGTCGAGCACGAGGGTCCCGGTCCCCGCGAAGTGGTTGTGGGTGATCGTTGCGGTGGTGTTCGCGATCATGATCGGGTTGGTGGCGCCATCGAAGATCGAGTTGGTGAGGCGCACCGTCTGGTCCGTGCTGTTGAAGTGGATGGGGCAGTGGCAGCCGGTGATCCACACATGATCGAAGATGGCGCCGCCGCCCGCCCAGTCGGTGCAGTCCGGCGTGCTCGGCGGGTGCTGCTGGTCCACCACCGAGTCCGTCATCTCCCAGATCCCGCCCGTGATGTAGATGCTGCCGCCGCCGATCAGCTGGCTGCGATCGAAGCGGCCGCCGTTCGCGAGACGGACGGTGGCGCCCGAGCTGCTCGCGGCGACGATGCTCGAGTCCTCGAACGCGATGGTGGAGCCCGCGTTGCCGCGCACGCCGGTCGTCGCGTTCAATAGATCGACGAAGGTCGCGTCCACGGTCCCATCGACGGTGATGCCGGCCCACGTCGCGTCCGAGATCAGCCGGACGCGCTGGGCGCTCGTCCCTTCGAGGTTCAGCGTGCCTGCGACGGTAAGCGCAGCGCCGCTCTCGAACCGAAGCACCGAGCCCGCGCACACCGTGAGCGTCTCGCCCGCGGGGACCGTGATCGAACCGGTCACGTGCAGCGCGCCACACGCCTCGCCCATCACGTCACCGGCGGCGAGCTCTGACTCGGGGCCCGCGTCGACGGGGGGCAACGGCGAATCCACGCCCGCATCCGCAGGTCCGGTGTCGGGGGTCTCCGTGTCCATCGAGCAGCCTCCGAGGACGAGGAGCGCGGACAGCGAGGCGAGGATGAGGCGGGTCATGGGGCGAGACATTACGCCCTCATACGCCCTCGGTGAAACCCGCGTTACCCGGTGAGCTGACTTCGCCCCAGTCCGACCCACACCAACGTCAGGCCGTGCGAGGGCGCCGTGACCCCCGCTGCACCGCGCTCGACCGTCGGCCCCAAGAGCGCCGGCAGGCTGGCCGGGTCGCGCACGCCCGTGCCCACTTCGACCAGCGTGCCGGTGAGGATGCGGACCATGTTCTTCATGAACGCGTTGCCCACCACCTCGAGCGCGATGATGCGCGGATCGCCTCCGTAGCCCTCGATGATGTCGAAGCGGGTGATGGTGCGGGTCGCGTTGTCGCGCTTGTCGTCCGCGCTGCGAAACGCGCGAAAATCGTGGGTGCCCATGAGATGCGAGGCCCCCTCTCGCATGGCCTCGACGCTCACGGGTCGGAGGTCCTTGCCGCGCACCTTCTTGCCCAGCTGCCACGCGCGGTGACGGGTGAGCGGATCGCGAATGGCGTCCACGCACAGCAAGTAGCGATAGAGCTTGTTCACGCTGTCGAAGCGCGGGGTGTACTCGGGCGCCACCGCCTTGGCGTCGCGGACTACGAGATCCTCCGCGTTCGCGAGGCTGAGTGCCGCGTTAAGGCCCAAGATCCATCCATCCAGCGGGATCTCGCGCACGGGATCGAATGCCGCGACCTGACCCAGTGCGTGCACCCCTGCGTCGGTACGCGACGCGCTGCGCACCACGGCGAAGGCGCCGTTCATCGTGGCGACCGCGTCCTCGAGCGTGCCTTGGACCGTTCGCTTGCCGGGCTGACGGGCCCAGCCAGCGAAGTCCGTTCCGTCGTACGCGACGGTGAGGAGGATGGCGTCCACTCAGAGACCGGGCGCGGGGAAGCTCGCGGTCATCGCCTCGAGCTCGCCCTTCACACGACCGATGACGGCCTCGTCGTCCGGGTGCTCCACGACGTCGGCTATCCATCCGCCGATGCGGGTCATGTCCGCTTCCTTCATGCCGCGGCTGGTGACCGACGGAGTGCCCAAGCGGACGCCGCTGGGATCGAAGGGCTTGCGGGGATCGAAGGGCACCGAGTTGTAGTTGAGCACCAGGCCCGCCTTCTCGAGCGCGACCGCGGCGATCTTGCCCGACACGTTCTTGCTCGTCAGATCGCAGAGCAAGAGGTGGGTGTCGGTGCCGCCGGTGATCAGCGTGATGCCTCGCGACAAGAGCGCCTCGCCGAGGGTCTTGGCGTTGGTGACGACCTGCGCCGCGTACGTCTTGAACTCGGGGGTCGCGGCTTCCTTCGCCGCGACCGCGAGCGCCGCGATGGCGCTGTTGTGCGGTCCACCCTGAAGCCCTGGGAACACGGCCTTGTCGATGGCCTTGGCGTGCTTTTCGTCGCACAGGATCATCCCGCCGCGCGGACCGCGCAGGGTCTTGTGGGTGGTGGACGTCACGATGCCCGCGATGCCGACCGGCGAGGGATGCGCGCCGCCCGCGACCAGGCCCGAGACGTGCGCGATGTCGGCGACCAGGATCGCGCCGACCTCGTTCGCGATCTCGGCGAACGCCGCGTAGTCCACGTGACGGGGATACGCGGTGGTGCCGCACCAGAGGATTTTGGGTTTGTGCTCCCGGCAGAGGCGCGCGACCTCGTCCATATCCAGGCGGTGGTCGTCCTTGCGGACGCCGTACTGGTGGGCTTCGTAGTAGGCGCCGGTGATCGAGACCTTCCAGCCGTGGGTGAGATGGCCGCCCGCGGGCAGGCCGAGACCGACGGTCTTGTCGCCCGGCTTGCAGTACGCGAAGTGCACCGCGAGGTTGGCGGGTGAGCCCGAGTAGGGCTGCACGTTCACGTGCTCGGCGCCGTAGAGCGCCTTGAGTCGATCGATGCAGAGCGTCTCGATCGCATCGACGTTCTCTTGTCCCTGGTAGTAGCGGCGCCCTGCGTAGCCCTCCGAATACTTGTTGTTCAGGACACTCGCGCCCGCCTCGAGCACCGCCTTGCTCGCGTAGTTCTCGCTCGCGATGAGGCGCACCGTCCTGCGCTGGCGGTCTTCTTCCTGACCGATGAGGGCTGCAATCTGAGGATCGGTCTGCGCGAGCGAGGCTTCGGCCATGGGGTCGGACTCCGGGAGCAAGGGGCCGCGAGGCTAGCTCATTTGGCGTCGCCCGTGGTGCTCACGCGCGGCCACCTCAACTCAACCGTCACCGGACGTGGAGCGAAAAAGGGTGGCCCCGTTCACGAGGAACACGGCCTCGTGATCGGCGCGAGAGTGCCGTCCGGAGGAACGAAAAACGCCGACGCACGATTGAGCGTCGACATCGCCATCGCTCTCGTTCCCGATCGCGCCTCGAAAGGGAAGCAGCGCCACGGGTTGGTCGCCGGAAGCAGAGAGTCATCGGGAGCGCGTGAACGTGCGCGCCCTTGCCGCGTCCGGGTGGACTTGCGGTGGAGCCGCGATGACCTATTGCGTGCGCCTTGCTCTCCTCGGGTTGACCGGGGTGGTCCTGGCAGGCTGCCCGACTTCACCCATGCCGGCGGATGATGGCGGCCCTGAGGACGACGTGCCCACCGAGCAGGATGGCGGAGTGCCGATGTTCGACGCCGGACCTGATGAGGACCGAGATGGCGACGGCTTGGTCAGCTCGATGGATTGCGACGACGACGACCCCGAGGTCTTCGACGCGGACGTAGAAGCCTGCACGAGCGATTGCGGTTTCGGCACGCGCGTGTGCGCCAGGGGGCGTTGGTCTGGGTGCTCAGCGCCTACGGACTGCTCGTGCCCAACCGCTGGCGAAGCGCGCACGATCGCGTGCGGTCGATGCGGGCTGGCGTCGCAGAGCTGCATCGACGGTCTGTGGTCGGCACCGAGCGCGTGTCTCGACGAGCAGGACTGCCTGGTCGGCGATGTGGAGAACGAGTCCGCGCGCTGCGGTCGCAGCGCACGCATCTGCGATGCCACGTGCCACTGGCGAGACTGGACGGTCGTCGTCCCCCAGGGCGAGTGCGAGCCCGGCGAGGAACGACGAGGGCCATCGGACGAGTGCGGCGCCGGCGAGGTCGGCGTCCAGCTGTGTGGTGGGTCGTGTGATCTGGGCCCGACATCCTGCGAGGGGACCTGTGTTCGAAGCGCGAGGCCGAGCAGACTCGGATTGCCGTCGGTGTGCATTCCGGATGGCCCCTTCCAGCCGGGGCACGTACGCAACCCACGACCCGCCGCGTGTCGTTGTCGGAGTTCTTCATTGCCCGGGACCCCGTCACAGCGGGCGACTACCGTGCCTGCGTAGCGATGGGCGGGTGTACGGCGATCGCGGACCCCGAGTTCGCCACGTACACCGACGACCAAGTCGGCATTGGCGCATCGCAAGATCAGGCGACCGGGTTCTGTACCTGGGACGGAGGCGATCTGGTCACCGAGTTCCAGTGGGAGAAGGCCGCTGGGGCCGGAACCGTCCACTTCGTTCCATGTGTGGGGAGATGACGCACCGACGCCATGTGTCCACGTCCCGGGTCCTGGATGCTACTCCTGGCCACCCCGGGTGGCACCGTCCCCGTCTTCACCCCGTCCGATGCCGCGACGGCCGCGATGGTCGCTGTCAGGTACGGACAGCTGGCGCAGTTCGCTGGCTGGAGCGCCCTGGAGCCCGGATTCTGTGCCGACGGAGCGCTGTCCACCTCGATCCCCGGTAGTGAGGCCGCCACGGGGCGACACTCTTCCGATGCCGATCCCCGACGCGCACGCGTCAACGAGTGGAGGGGGACCAACAACTCCCGGCTCGAGGCGCTCGACGTCTGGATCGGTGTGCCGACGGCGCTCTTCGAGCAGCTCCTCCGCTTCACCCGCGTCGACCCTCGCGTCGACCCGACCACGGAAACCCAGATCGAGGAGCGCGTCCGAGGGGCGCCCGCCGAGGACAGCCCGGCGATCTTCGGGGGCCCGGACGACACCGGGCTCAGCACCCAGGCGTTCATCGAACGCCTCGGAACGACGCCAGGTGATCTTCGTCTGGCGGCTCGGTCGCTGGTCGAGGAGGCCGCGGTTCGGGGTCGTCCGCTCTTCCCCGCTCCGTGCGGCGGAGCGGTGCCGCGAGTGATCGGAACTGCGCCACGAGACTTCGTCCCGCATCCCGCCTACTTGGGTGCCATCTCCACCGGGACGAGCACGGACAACGACGGCGCCTTGAACCTACACGATCCGGTTGGGACCTCGTATTGGGTTCGCGGTGTGGCGCAGACGCTGGATACCTCTCGGACGCTCATCCACCACGCGATCGATCGATTGGACCTCACCGAGGAGGCTCGACGTCTCCTCGACATCGCTTCCGACCTGATCGGCGAGAACGTGTCCCAGCGACTACGGGTATGCGTTGGCCGGAAGCGCGAGCGGTTCCACCCGTTTCGGCGACACCCATGGAGAGCACAACGAACTCGGCGATCTGGTGCACACCCGCACCGCTGCCCTCCTCACGACGCCCGCGTTCGAGTTCTTGGGAGACGGCGGATCTGGCTCCGGTCTCGCGCAGACGGACCA